>WNGM01000018.1_pt1 | contig 113653 bp, 105 predicted proteins | sample 5400571 | NCBI WGS metagenome assembly WNGM01 (sample SAMN13153378, study PRJNA577476) | soil metagenome | isolation source: 100 cm soil or saprolite under Garry oak tree replicate 2 | place: USA:California | collected 2016-06-15
CCGATCTCGATGCTGCCGTCGACGCGGTCGAGCTCGACATAGCCGAGGACCGTGCACCAGAACCGGGCCAGCAGGTCAGGATCGTGTGCGTCGAGGACGAGTTCCGTTATGCGACATGCCACCGGGCCACGTTATCGCGGTCCGCGTCCAGCGGGGCAACCCCATAGAGGCCGGGGTGGTAATCAGCGGGCTGGGAGTTCGAATCTCTCCGAGCGCGCCCAGGTCACAGGCCCACTGCCCGCTCCTGGGACGGGGCAACCGGGCATCGGGAGGCCGTCCGCAAGGCGATGAGAGGCGATGAGATGACAGCCGCCGTCATCGCCGGGTCGGCAAGCTAGGCGCGGGATCGCGTGACGTTGCTGCCTGTCATTCCGGTGGCACCTGGCAACCTTCCCCGGCGCCCGCCGCATCCGGGGCCTGGCCGCTTCCGGCTCGGGCCTCACGGCCTGCCGCCGCCTCGTAGGCATCGAGGGCCTGCTGGTAGTGACGCCTTTTGGCCTCCGGCCAGATCTGGAGGAACGCCACCACGACGACACCGGTCCACAGTGCCTGGCCGACCTGGTAGAGCAGGTCGGCCACCAGCGACAGGGGCTCGGTCGTCGCCGAGGTTCTCAGCAGGAACCCGCCGACATGAGCGCCCAGGCCCGCCACGAAGGCGATCCCGAGGATCCAGTAAAAGGCCCGCTGCCCAGAAGCCGACCGCCGCACCAGCGTCAGGTTCTCGCCCACCCAAGTGAGCAGGTAGTCACGTTCCCGCTCCCCCAGATCAAGTACGTCTTGTCCTCGAGCGCGCTCGTCAGCAGACGGGCGTGGAGCCCCCTTCGCTTCCGGTTCCCCGGTCATAGCCGAACCTCCTGACAGCCAGTTCTGTGCCGCGGCTCTTCACTGCAAACCCCCGGGACCGGGCTGAGCAACCGCTACCCCAGGTTGAACTTGTAGTGCTCATAATGATCACCAGCGTTCGACGGTCAGGCCGGTCTTGGCCAGACAGCCGGCGATCAGGCGGGGCCGGCACTGGATCTTCTTCAGTTTGCGTTTGACGATGCGGACCAGGTCGATCCCGGCGATCGCGTTCGTCACCGGCACCAGGGCGCGCAGCCGCTCCAGCCGAGCGTTACGGTTGCGGTCACCTCGGGATACGCCACTACCGCTACCCATGAACGTCCTCCTGCTGCGCAGGACACCAAGCCCGAAGCGCATCAGGGGGACGTTCCTACGTCAGGCACCGACACGCAGAACGTCCTTCTATGCCGCAGGTAGTGGATGTGCTACGGCCGCGCGAAGAGGTATGTGGTGGGCGGGGCATGGCATGATTGGCCCGCTGAAGCACCGCCCGGCTGCCTGGGAGCCTTGATGTCAATCGTGCGCCGCGACGACCGCCCGGTTCTTATGCGCGGGCCCCGGTTCCCGGCGCTGCAGCGCCTGGTCGACCGGGCCAGCGGCTCGGCTGCCGTGACCGTCCTCATCAACACGTTTACCAGTGGCGAAGCGGTCCCAGAACACACCCACGAGGTCGAAGAGGTCCTGCTGGTCACCGCCGGCGAATGCACCGTCACCGTCGATGGCCGGCCGGAGGCCGTGAGGCCGGGTGACGCGGTGATCATCGAACCGGGGACCAGTCACGCCATCAGCCACCATTCTGGCCAGCCATGCCAGGTGATCGCCGTCCTTGCCTCACCCGACGCGCAGATCGGCGCGGTGAAGTAACCCCGGCTCTGGCGAAAGCCGCGGTCAGCAGGCACATCGACATCCGGTCATGCCGCCGGCGCGGCTCTCAGACGATCCCCACCGCCCGGCCTTAACGGATGAGCGTCTCCTTCGGCCGCACCACGCAGAACTCATTTCCCTCAGGATCGGCGAGAACTACCCAGGACTCAGCGCCAGTCTGCCCGATATCGACCCGGCGTGCCCCGAGCGCAAGAAGACGGCCGATCTCCTGATCGCGGTCTGCCGCGCTGCTGGTCAAGTCGAGATGCACGCGGTTCTTGACTGTCTTCGGATCGGTGACCGGCATGAAGCAGATCCCGACGGGTGCATTCTCATCAGTCCCGATGACGATCTCCCGCTCACGCTCGGACAGGACCTGCCAGCCAAGCGCTTGCGCCCAGAACCGGGCCAGCGCCGGCAGGTTATGAGCGTCGATGACGATGTGGTGAAGTCGGACAGTCATGCCGACAGTCTGCAAGACACACCGGAGACCATCCCTGCGAACCCGCACTCTTCTGCTGCGGACCGAGCGATCAGCGGCGTGGTGTTCCCGAACGACATCACTCTCCGGCTGATGGCGCGGCGGTCAGCGGTGCCGCAGGCGCATCGGCAGGCCACGGCCGGGCCGCAAGGTCACCTGGGCCCGCGGGGGCGGCATCCCGCGCGCGGTGAGCTCCAGCCGGAACCGGCGGGCCATGGTGGCGAGCACCAGCACGGTCTCCAGCTCGGCGAATGAGGCGCCGATGCAGGCCCGGCGGCCGCCGCCGAACGGGATGAACGCATAACGGTGCCTCGTGGCGGTGTCAGCGGCGCCGCCGGGAAGGAAACGGCGCGGGTCGAACCCGGCCGGGTCCGGCCAGAAGCCCGGGTGCCGGTGCGGCCGGGAGTCGCGGGCATGTGCGGCGGATGTATCGCTTGAGGGATGGGCGCGGCCTCGCCCAGGGATGGCCATGCGTCAGCTGTCTCTTACCTGGAGGCCAGGTTTGCGCCGTTTTATGCGCTTGAGCTGAGGCACCGTGCGGTTCACGCGCACACTGTGATCGCGTTCGTGTTCCACGGGCATGATGAAACCCACGGCACGGGGGAGGCATGCGTGATCAGCGGGACGAGGGCCCGGCTTCCGGTCGTGATCGCCGCTGCTGCGGGGCTGACCGCGGCCGCGGCGTTGCTGTCCTCCGGCGCGGCTTCGGCGGCCGGCTCGGTGCACCGGTTTGACCACGTGGTTATCGTGGTCATGGAGAACAAGAACTATAGCGACATAATCGGCCGCCCTGATGAGGCGCCTTACCTCAACAGCCTGGCTTCTGGCGGTGCCGTTTTCAGCAACTCATTCGCGGTGGCCCATCCCAGCCAGCCTAACTACCTGGCGCTGTTCTCGGGCTCCACGCAGGGCGTCACCGGTGATGACTGCCCGCATAACTTCAGCGGCGTGCCGAACCTTGGCGCCGAGCTGATCGGGGCGGGCCTGCGCTTCGCCGGGTATTCAGAGAGCATGCCGTCGGCCGGGTATACCGGTTGCGGCAGTTATCTTTCGCTCGGCTACGTGCGGACCCATAACCCTTGGTCCGATTTCAGCAACGTGCCGGCCGCAAGCAACCGGACCTTCACCAGCTTCCCGGCAAACTTCAGCCTGCTGCCGACTGTCTCGTTTGTCATACCGAACCTGTGTAACGACATGCACTACTGCTCGCGGGACACCGGGGATAGCTGGATCCGGCAGCATCTCGGCGGATACGCCTCCTGGGCGCGGAGCCACAACAGCCTGCTCATCGTCACCTGGGATGAGGATGGGTCCATCTTCGGGCTGGGTGGCGACGGCAACAAGGTGGCCACGATCTTCTACGGAGCGCATGTGCGCCCGGGAGTCTACGGCGAGCGCACCGGTCATTATGGTGTCCTGCGCACGGTCGAGGACATGTATGGTCTGCCACACGCGGGAGCGAGCGCGACCGCGTCACCGATCACTGACGTCTGGAACTGAGACCGGGCCGGGCCCGTCCCGGCTCCTAGTGGGGCCGGATCGGCCGGGCGATCTGAGGGGCGGGGGGCATGCTGGACCGGCTGGAGAGCGCTGGCGCCCGGCGGCGGCTCGTACGGCGCGGGATGAATGCGGCAGCGCGCCCGCAGTCGGCGATGGCGATCGGCACCGACTGCCTTCCCCAGATCGAGCACATCGTCATCTTGATGATGGAAAACCATTCCTACGACAACTATCTGGGCATGCTCCGGGACCGGGGCGACGGCCTGCCGCTCGATGAGCACGGCCTGCCGGCACCGACCAACCTGGCGGGCGGCGGGACAGTGGTAGGGATGCGCCGCTTCACCAGCACCCGGCAAAGGCCCCAGGTGCCGACCCAGAGCTGGAACGCCAGCCATATCCAATGGGACGGGGGCACCTGTGCGGGGTTCGTGCGCAGCATCGAGCAGACCGTGCCCGGCCGGGACGCGTCGGCGGCCATGACCTACTGGGATGAGGGCGACCTGCCGTTCTACTACGGCCTGGCCCGGACCTTTCCCCTGGCGACACGGTGGTTCTCCTCCTGCCTCGGCCCGACGTTCCCCAACAGGCGGTTCCTCATCGCCGGCACTGCGCACGGGCTCATCGACGATCTGCCTTTCGCCATGATCGATTACCCAGCGAACGGCACGATCTTCGACCTGCTGTCCGCGCACGGCATCAGTTGGGCGAACTACCACCATCTCTCCCCCGTCCGCGTCAACTGGAGACGGTTGTCGCACGCGTGGGGGCTGAACTTCCTCCGTACCCTGGGTGCCCTGCTCGCGGCGCTGTTCCCGCAGCTAGTCCCGGCCTTGGTGAGCAAGCTGCAGGCGACGGCCGACCTGTACCCGCTGGGGTTCTTGCGATCGGTGAACCACCTGCGGCCCATCTCGGAGTTCTGGCAGGCCGCCAGGGCAGGCAGGCTGCCGGCGGTGAGCATCGTCGACCCGGACTTCGGCCGCTGCTCCGAAGAGAATCCGCAAGATATCCAGGCCGGCGAGGGCTTCGCGGCCAAGGTCATCAACACCGTCATGACCGGGCGGGGATGGTCGAAGACGCTGTTGATCTGGCTGTATGACGAGCACGGTGGGTACTACGATCACGTCGCCCCGCCCCGCGCGCCCGAACCGGACGACGTGCCCGGCCAAAACCCCATGGACCGTTTTCTCTTGCTCCGGCTGCTCCGCTTCACCAGCTACGCCAAGCTGATCGACACGGCCGACGCCGGCCCGACGTCATATGACCGCCTCGGGTTCCGGGTACCGGCGGTGATCGTTTCCCCATACGCCAGGCCCGGGCATGTGACCAGCACGGTCTACGACCACACCTCCATCCTCAAGCTCATCGAGCGAAAGTGGAACCTGCCGCCGCTCACCAGGCGCGACGCGGAGGCCAACGACCCGCTGGACGCGCTGGACTTCCAGAACCCGCCGCACTTCCTGACCCCTCCATCGCTGCCCGGCCCGGCCCGGCCCTGGCGGGGATGACGGCAGCCACCCTCGGGCTGCGGCCCTTGAAAGGAGATCCCGATGTCAGACGCAACAGACCACTCGGAGGGCCACCCCCCAAGCTCCCCCGACGGCAGCGCAGGGGATGGGCAGGCCGCCAACGGGGCGGGGAAGCCGCCGCCGGCCAAGCCAAGCGCGCCGTCAGGCCCGACGGCGGTGCAACTGGCGCTGGAGGCCGGGTGGACCATGGCGGTGCTGCACGGGAAGATCCAGGCGATTCCACCGGACAAGCTCCTCGGGCTGCCCACGGCGAACGAACTGCAAGAGGCCGACCGCCGGAAACTGGAATTGGACCGCTTGCGTCATCGGCTCCAGAGCCTGGCCCAAATGGCGGACTTCTCCGAATCGGGCCTGCCGGATGAGGTGCTGCCAAACTTCCACGCCCTGTCCGAGGACCTAACAAAGCTCAACCTCGGCATCCTCTGCGCCTTGGCCGCGGCGCAGTCGCAGGCGCTGCTTGCCTACGAGCTGGGCCGTTCACTTCGCGACACGGCCAACCCGCCGGACGAGCGGCCGGCGGGCAAGGACCCGGCGGCGTCGCTCTCCCGGCCCTTCGCACGTGGCCGCATCGCCACGCTCCAAGGCTGGCTTGCGGCGCTGTCCGGCGAGCTCCCACCGAGGTCAGCGGCCGTCGTCGCAGCGTCCTTGGGCCGCTGGAGCGAGTTCGTCGCCGTCACGACCGGCACACCCACGGCCCAGCTCATGAACGACGAGGACGCAAAGGTCGCCGCGGCCACCGCCGCGCCAGCCACGCCCCCGGGCACGACCGACCCCGAAAAGGTCGCCGCAGTCACGGCCAGGTACCTGCTCCGGCAGGGTGACCTGTGGCTGATGCTCTTGACCGGCACCCGCACGACCTCCGGTCTGCTCAGCCCCGAGGGTTACGTGGCAGCGGGCGAATTGGCGCTACGCCGGTCAGCGGCGATCATCCGCCGGGTCCTCCAGCACTACTGGGCCGCGGTGCTCATCGGCGCCATCGCCCTCGGCGTCGTTCTTTATCTCGCTGCCAACTACCTGGGCGGCGCCGCCAAGGTCTGGACGAGCATCGCCGCCATCGCCGGGTCCCTGGGCATATCGGCGCGGGCGATAGCGTCAACGACCGCACGCCTGGCCGCCGAGGCTGAGCGTCCCGTCTTCGCCATCGCCGAAGAGGACGCCATGGCCTGGGCCGTCACCACCATGCCCCCGCTCCGCCTGAGGCTGGTCCGGGTCCGGCAACTCCGCAAGGCCGGCATCGCGCGGACAAGCAGCCTTGGGCGCGTCTGACCACGTGCCCACGTGAGCCGTTACGTCTCCAACGACAGCTTGCCGTCTGGCCGCTGGCCTTGGTCGGCATTCTTGATCCACAGGTTCGAGCAGAATCCTGACGGCTCTTACAGCCTTATCCGCTGAGTCGTAAGAGCGCACCCCTCATGCCGCAGGCCACGCTGGTTCGTGGTGTTTCATGATGCGCGGGCAGGGTCCGCCCGGCGTGCGGGGCGGATTGGGCCCGAGAGCTGGCGCGCCAGTCCGCCCGCGACGGAGCAGCCGACCTGGGATCAGTGCTCGCGTTCGTATTTGAACGAAAGCTGAAGCTTGGTCCGGTAGGTGATCGCGCCGTCCTCGTCCAGGTGAATATCCTGCTTGACGACCTCGGCCACCCGAAGATCGCGGAGCGTCCCGGCCGCTGTCCTGATCGCCTCCGCGGCCGCGTCTTCCCACGACGTGCTGCTTGTCCCGATGATCTCGGTCACCCTGTACACGCTCATGCCGCTCTCCTTTGAGGACCCGCGGCCCAGTCTGGGCTGCTGCGGCCAGCCTGACACACAGCCACGCTGCCAATTCGCCGAGGGCGGCAAGTGACCGCGGGCCCGCCCGGCCAGCCTTCCCCTGACTCCGGATGCCACCGCGGCACCGAACCTTCGAGCCGCGCCCGGGATGACCGCCTGGACCTGCCCGATCCCCACGGCCTTCCCGATGCTGCCCTCAGGACACGGGCTGGTCATGTTGCTGCTGATGGCTGGCCGAAGGCACCCGAACGCCCGCAGACCCGCATGATTACGCATGACCGCCGCTTACTGGCAAGCCGCGCCTGGTGCACGTTCCGATGCTCCTGGCGGCTCAGGCTTAACCTCAGCTGCACACTCAAGACGGCGAGGCGCCGACATTCGTCTGTCGGCGCAGCTCTCGCAAGCGGCCATCGATCAAGTCGAGCAGCGGTACTATTTTCGCGGCCCATTCGGCCTTAGCATCCTCTGTGCCCGCCTCGGTATCGGTGAGCTGGGGCACCAGGGCATCGAGTTGATTGATGAGAGTCTCAAGGTCGGAGTCTTTCTGGGCCGACCGCCGCCGGGTGGTGTCGAGCAATCGGCGGATGTCTCCGCTCATACTACTAGCGGCCTCTCCCGGCGCCGTGTTACCTGCAGTGATGTCATCAACCACCCGGCGGATTCGTCCAATAACCGACTGCGCCTCGATCAGCGAGGGGTCCGTCGACCGCGTCGCTTCGGCTGCGGACACGTAGAGGCGGAGGCTCGGGGTGTCCAGGAGGGCGTGCGCGTCTGAGTCGATGTACTGCCGGAACGAGGCGGGAAGGGGAATCTTGACACCCGACATCCATACCGTGTCGCGCTCGCGCTGGTCGGGCGCTTCTCGTGCCTCCTTGATCGCTTTCTGGAACAGGTCGGGGTCGGCCACGAGATGCTCGTATAGGTTGTTCCAGTCGGGACGGAAGCTCATGTTCTGCAGGGCTAGAACGACGTTGGGATCGAGCGTTCCCAAACGCGGGTTCAGCATTTTCAGCTGCAGGGTATACGCGTTGACGAGCCGCTTGACCTCGCGTGGGTTAACCGAGTCCTCGCCCGGAAGGAATTCCAGGTGCCGTCGGACGTTCAGATCGAAGTCATTTTGCTGATCGAATGGAATGTCAGCATTGCCGATAAGGATCCCGAGATACTCTTGCAGCTGGTCGGTGCCGATTCGAGGCAGCCCGAACGGTACCTGGAAGACCTTCTTGACGTAGGCAGTGCCATCGATCGGTTTCTCCGCTGAGTCGGCCGTCCTGTATTTGAGTGCGACCGCGCGCTCCACCACCGCCTGGTCAAGACCTACAACGAAGACGAACCCCTCCATGTCGAAGAACAACTTCATCGACTCCAGCACATCAAGGGCATTCTCAGGAAGGCACCGGTCGAGGTCGTCAACGAAGACGACCACCCTCCTCGCGCCTTGCTGGGAGAACTCGTTGATCGCGTCCCGAAGCATGTTAAAACCGACGTGGTAGAAGGACAGCGCCTCCTCGGCATCCCGTGGCTCGGACTGCAGATCCGCAAGTACCTTGCCAGGCTCCAGCGTCACCCCGAGCCCTGGCAATCCGGCCGACAATGTGACCCCGGTGAGCAACGCTTTGCCGGCCCGCCCGATGGCAGTGGCCGCCCGCCGCGCGAGGCCTGCGTCGGCAGGTGAGACCAGGGGCGATTCAGCCCGAGCCGCCAACTCCTCACGCAGCGTGTCGAGCAAGGGCACGATGAGGTGTGGCTCCTTCTCGTACCGCCAGGCGTTGAACCAGACCGTCACAACGTCACCGCGTGTTTCGAACTGACGCTGGATTGCCCGCATCAATGTAGTCTTGCCCGAGCCCCAGTCGCCAAAGATGCCGATGGCAAACTGCGCTTTGCTGTGCTCAATTATTTCAGCAAAAGCCGAGGCGTATGACGGGAACCCGAGCCCCGGCAGCGTCGCCGGATCATCGAGCAAGACCTTGAATGTCGAGTAGTCAGGCATGATTTACCTCGCTTCGCCCAGCAACCTCATACTTCCACAGGTCCACCTCCTGGCCTGATCCTCGCCGGTGCATCGCGTGACAACCCGGCCAGCAGAGCGGACATATGAGAAGAGTCCGCGACCCCCGTCAGTGATACATGGATCACACGCCGGGACGGAGACAGCAGTGCCAGCGTGAGGGTGTTTGACGCGGTGCGGCGCCACGAGCGGGTGCTGCGGCGAGCGGCGGCTATGTGGGCTGGGCGTTGTTCCGCTGGGCTGGGTTGGTGCGGGCGGCTTCGCGGTGGTCGGCGACGGCGGTCATGAGCTTGTCGGCGCCGCTGAGCCGGTTGAGCGCTGGGCCCAGGGCGGGGAAGTAGTCCATCAGCGCCTTGAGTGCCCGGCCGGGGCCGACGCTGATGACCATCTCCGGCTTGGGCGTGTCGATGGCACGCAGGATGGCCGCGGCCACCTTCTGTGGGCTTACCGAGAACGCGGTGCTGGCGGTCAGCCCGGTCTCGGCGAGGGTCCGGGCGCTGACCCCGGTGTCTTTGACGGGGCCGAGGATGAGGCTGGTGGCCGATACCCCGGTTCCCCGGTAGTCGCTGTGCAGCACCCGGCTGAAGGCGGTGAGCCCGTCCTTGGCCGCGGCGTAGGCCTCGGTGTACGGGAAGCTGGTGTGCCCGGCCAGCGAGGAGACGTTGACGATCCGGCCGTATCCGCGTTGCAGCATGCCCGGCAGCAGCAGCCGGGCCAGCAGCAGCGGGCTGATCAGGTCGACCTGCAGCACGTGCTCGATCTCGGCTGGGGTGAGCACGTGGAAGCGGGTCTGCGGTTCGGTCGCCGCGTTGTTGACCAGCACATCGACGCTTCCCAGCGCGGCGGCGGCGTCGGCGACCTGCTGGGCTGCCTGCGGGCCGCCGAGGTCGATCGCGGCGGCGCTTACCTTGATGGCACCGCCGAGCTCCCCGGCGAGGCGGGCGAGTTCGGCTTCTGAGCGGGCTACCAGCAGCAGGTTCATCTGCCGGGCCGCCAGAGCCCGGGCGATGTACTGTCCGATGCCATGCGAGGCTCCGGTGACGATGGCGTTGCGCGGTTCCATGCCGCACGCTCCCTTCGCGTGATCTCCAGCTTTGTCGGACCATAAGATAATCTTGTTAGAAGACAATCTAAGCAAGAGACGGAACATGGGCAAATCGGCAGCATCACGGCGGCAGACTGGCCGCGTGGGCCAGCTTCTGTTCGTGGCGCAGCAGGCGGCGCAGACCCTGGCCATCGAGCGGCTGGAGCCGCTGGGGTTGTCACCGCGGGCGTGGGGGGTGCTGAGCACGCTGGCGGAGTCCGGGCCGCTGACCCAGATCGAACTGGCCACCACCATGGCCATCGACCGCACCGCGATGGTCTACCTGCTCGACGACCTCGAAGACCGGGCGCTGGTCGAACGGGTGCGCAGCCCGCAGGACCGCCGTGCGTTCTTGATCCACCTGACCTCGGGCGGCCGCGATGCACAGCGCCGCGCGGCAGCCGCGCTCGAAGGCGCCGCCGAGACCCTTCTCACCCCGCTCGACGCGGCCGAGCGCCGCCACCTGATTGACCTGCTAGCGAGAATCGCAGCTCACTGGCAAGAGCGCGGCGCCGTGCAGCCAGACCCGGGCGGCAGCCAGACAGCGCCCAAAGCCACAGGAGACGAGACGCCCGCACGCCCGCGCAGGCACCGCCGCTCACCCGCGCCCCATGGTGATGAGCATTAGCTGGGCAAGGGAGCGACTGTCACGGCGAGGGTCAGGGGGCTGATCATGGATGATGTGCCTTGAGCCGGCGGGCGGGCCCTGGTAGGGCTCGTTGTGCTGTGGGTTAGCCAGCCCGCGCCGCCGTCTGCCCGACCTCGATCAGGTGCCCGTCGGGGTCCCGGATATAGGCGCGGATTTCGCGGCCGTGGTCCTTGGGCTCGGTGAGGAACTCGGCGCCTTTGGCCGACCACTCGGTGTAGGCGGCGGCGATGTCGGCCACCCGGAGGTTGAGGAACGCGCTGACCTGTTGAGGGTCAGGCGGGGTCGCGAGCGTCACCGTGGGCTTGTCATCGGTCGGGCCGCCGCCCACGTTGAGGATGAGCCAGCTATTGGCCAGTCTCAAGATGACCGGGTCGCGTTCTAGCACCACCGTCGCCCCGAACACCGACTGATAGAACTCACGGGACCGGTCCTGGTTGGAGACCACCAGGAAGTGGGTCACCACAAAGCCGGTCTGCGGGGCGGGGAAGTCGTCGTGGCTCATCGAAACCCTCCACTGTGGGTGAGCATGGCTGGCGCAGCCCGCTGCGTCACACAACCAACCCAACCATGGCGGCCGTCCGCCGGCACCCGGTCGTGCCGCCGAGCGGCGTTTGCCAGCTGGGCCACGAGCGTGTCACCGGGCGCTTATCTGTCTGGGCGGATTCGGGGGCCGGGCGCCGTTCATGGATGGTAGGTGTTTGCTCCCCACGGCAGCCGGGCCACCGACCTGTCGGCCGGTACCCCGTGGACCCGCAGGTGATCCAGGATGGCGCTGCCCCGGCGGGTCCAGAAGATGATCGAGCCGGCCGCGGTTGCAGTCCGCACATACACCCCACGGCTTGTAATGGGAACCCAGATGAGCTGCGCCCCGGTGAGTTCCTCATACCGGGCTTCCCACGCCGGGACCAGCCACCGCAGCCCGCCGGCGCTGCCACGCACCCGGATTCCGTGCTCCAGCAGTTCCAGCCGGGCCAGCGGCCAGATCGCACTGCCTGCCGCGGACCACAGCCCGCCTGCGAACGTCCGCTCCGGCGGCCCGCCCGCCACCCCGGTCATGACGGCCGGCCCGGCCGTCGCCCGCGGGGCATCCGGACGGCCACGGCTGCGATGCTCAACGCCAGTGCACCGCCTCTCACACCGATAATGATCCTCCCGCGGGCGGTGACCCCGGAAATGGACTCCCAGCCTGGCCGCCCGGCCCGCCTGTGTGACTCAGCCCGCCCCGCATCACCGCTCAGGCACCGCCCACATGGGACTGCGACCGAACTCCCGCTTCTGCCGCTCTGGCGCCGAGTGCTGGGGTGCCGACCAGTCGGGTGTCCCGCCAGTCCAGCGTGCCGGTGTTGTAGCCGCACAGGGTTTGGCCGTTGCTGCCGCAGGTGGCGTAGGCCCGGGGCTTCCCTTGTTACCGGCTAGTAGTGTATGTTACCGATCAGTAGCATCACCCGGTACGCGCCAGCGCGTCAAGGGCCCGGCAGCGGAGCCTGACGGCAGGTAACGGCCTCCCTCGGCAGCGGTGTGGCGCTGACCAGCCGGGCACCCGGCTGGAGTTGCGGAGGGGCTCGTGATGGGCACGTCGGCCATGTGGCTTGGGCGGCGCGGGGTGCTGGGCGCCGCGGTGACCGTGGCTGTTGCCGCGACCCTGGGGGCATCTGGGAGGACAACGGCATCCAGCCCCGGCCCGGCATGCCCGCTCCGCATGACCGGCACCGCCCATGCCGCCCCCGCGGGCGGGGTGGCCTACACCGTGTGCACCGGGCGGGTGACCAGCTTCGACGGCACCCCGCTGGATGCCGACCTGACTTTGCCCGCCAGCGCTGGAGTGCCGCTGCCGCTGATGGTGATGCTGCACGGGTGGGGGCTATCGAAGACCGACTTCGAGGCCAGCGGGCTGGCCGGGAACGGCACCAACACCTGGCACTGGAACAACGCCTGGTTCGCCGCCCGGGGCTTCGCGGTGCTGAACTACACCGCGCGCGGCTTCCACCGCTCGTGTGGCCAGGATCCGGCCACTGGTTACAGCTACGCCAGCGATCCCGCCTGCTCGGGTAGTGCCAGCTGGACGCACCTGGCGGACCGGCGGTGGGAGGTACACGACACCCAGTACCTGGCGGGGCTGCTGGTGGACGCGGGCGTCGCGGACCCGTCGAGGGTGGTGGTGACCGGCGATTCCTACGGCGGCGGGCAGTCCTGGCTGCTGGCGCTCAGCCAGGACCAGGTGATGCTGCCCGCCGGCCAGCTGGTGCCCTGGCGTTCCCCCGCTGGCGTGCCCATCCGGCTGGCCGCCGCGATGCCCCAGTTCACCTGGACCAACCTGGCGCAGGCGCTGACCGACAACGGCCGGGGCTCCGACGGCTACTCCGGCGCGCCGAAGCCTGGGCCGCCCGAGAGCCCGTACGGGGTGGAGAAGCAAAGCTACAGCGGCGCGCTGTTCGCCGACGGCGCGGCCACCGCGCAATACGCCGGGCCCGGCGATCCCACCGCCGACCTGCCGGGCTGGTTCGCCGCGATCAGCGCGGGGGAACCGACAGCCCAGAACGACCCGCTGGTAGCGCAGGCGCTCACCCAGCTCCAGACCTACCGGTCGCCGTACTACCTGCCGGTACCGCCGCCCGCCGGCCAGGTCCCGGTGTTCGCCGAACAGGGGGTGACCGACCCGCTGTTCCCGGGCATCCAGCTGCTGCAGATGGTGAACAAGCTCACCGCCGCCTCCCCGGGCTACCCGGTCTGGGCCGCGCTGGGCGACCTGGGCCACGCCTACGCGGCCAACCCCCATGTGCTGTGGGTATCGGTCAACGACGAGGCCAACGCGTTCCTGGTGGCGGTGCTGTCCGGCCAGCGGCCGCAACTGCCCCGGTTCACGGTGACCACGGTGGGCTGCTTGCCCGGGCAACCGGTCACCACCTACCACGCGGCGTCCTTCCCCGCGCTGGCCGCCGGGCTGGTCCACCTGACCGCGCCCGGGCCGGTCACGGTGGCGGGCGACCCCTCGCCCGTGCCTGGGCCCGAAGCAGCCGGGACCGACCCCATCGCCAACGGCGGCCTGCCCAGCACCACCGGTGGCTGCCGGGTGATGAACACCACCACCGACCCGGGGGTCGCGGCCTGGACCTGGTCACCGGCCACGCCGGTCACCCTCATCGGTGCCCCCGTGGTCCGGGTCACCGTCACCCTGAACGGCACCGACGCCGAACTCGCTGCCCGGCTCTGGGACGTCGATCTGGCGACCGGGAAACAGGCGCTGATCACCCGGAGCGTCTACCGGCTCACCGCGCCAGCGCCCGGCCACCAGCAACGGCTGGCCTTCGAGCTGTGGCCGACCGCCTGGGCACTGTCCGCCGCGCACCAGCTCAAGCTGGAGCTCACCCCCGACGACTCACCCACCTGGCGCCCCGACAACCTGCCCGCCGTCATCACAATGGCCAACGTGTCGCTGACCATCCCGGTCCGGGGCGGATGACGCCCATCCCGGCGCCGCCGGGACTCCGGCCGGTCACGCCGGTCACGATGCCCGCGGCGCCGGCCTATGGGCAATACCAGCCCGTTTTGATCCGAGCCGCCGGGGGCAGGATGCCCCGGCATCGGTGCTGGAACACCCGGCACCTGCGACGAAGGAGCACAGCCGTGAGACCACCCCTCGGCCGCGCCGCGGTGGCGGTGGCGAGTATGGCCGCGTTGCCGGCAGCGCTCGCCATGCCCGCGGCCGCCACGACCGCCGGCCCCGCATTCGCGCATGGCGTCCTGCCGCCTCCGCCAGCCGGGTCGACGTCGAAGAACAACCAGGCGGCCGAGCCGCAGATCCGGGCGGACCAGGCGGGCAACTTCTACATCTCATCCGAGAACGGGCTAGGCTCCGGCACCGACGCCTGGTCCTCCACGGATGGGGGGCACACCTACCGCTCATTGCCGCAGCCGAACGAGGCATCCTCCACCTCGGGGGGCACGACGGGTTTCGCCCCCGGCGGTGGTGACACCGACCTGGCCACAGCGCCGGCCAAGAACAGCTCGGGCAGGTACAACCTGTACGTGGCCAGCCTGACGGTGGGCAGCGTCACGGTCAGCCTGTCCCAGGACGGGGGCCACACGTGGGCGGACGACGTCACCTCGGCCAAGGTGCCTGGTGATGACCGGGAGTGGATCGCCGCCACCGGAGCGAACCGGTTCTACCTGTCCTACCACGCCGAATCCACCGGCGAGGAGATCATCGTTAACCAGGGCCAGGTGGTCAACGGGCAGCCTGCCACGGTCCAGACCTATGACGCCATCAACCCGGCTCAGACCGACATCTACCTGGGTACCGTGGAGGACAACCAGATCGGCAACATCGCGGTGGACCGCAAGACCGGCGACGTCTACCAGGTTTTCGTGGGCTGCCCGCCCAGCCCGACGGCGGTGGAAAGCTGCTCGGCGCTGAACACGGTCTACATGGCGGTCGGGGTACCCTCCACCACCGGCGGGGTCACCACCCTCACCTTCACCGATTACGTGATCTACCAGTCGCCCAGCGCCACGACCGGCTTCGGCAACAACTTCCCCGCTGTCGCGGTCGACACGGCGGGCAACGCGTACGCCACCTGGTCCGACGACCAAAGCGTGTACTTGGCCTACTCCACAGATCACGGCCAGCACTGGAGCGCCCCCCGCAAGATCAACCACGGCACGGCCACCACCACCGCCATCTACCCCTGGCTCACCGCCGGCCACCCCGGGAAAGTGGACGTGGTCTTCTACGCGACCCCGGCCGCTGCCAACTACCAAACCTGCGGCCAGACCGGGAAGTACACCTGCGACAACGAGCCGTGGTCGGTGTTCCTCACCCAGAACCTCAACGTCCTGGGCGGCGGATCCTGGACCCAGAGCAAGGTCACCCCGGTGGTCCACAAGGGCGGTGTGTGCCAGGGCGGGATCTCCTGCACCTCCAACGGCAACGACAACCGTGACCTCTACGACGACTTCGGCGTCGCCGCCAGCCCAGCCACCGGCATGGCCTCGATCACCTACAGCGACGACCAGCACGCCGACAACACCGGCACAGCCAACTCCGGCGAGTGCACCCCGGCCCAGGACAACACCTCCTCCTGCGACCACACCGACTTCGCCACCCAAACCAGCGGGCACGGTATCTACTAACGCACCCGAACCCCAGCCGCATGCGTGAGCGCCGCCAGGGACAAGGCCCGGCGGCGCTGAGCCGACCGCCCCAGAACGGCCCCGAGGAAACCCGCCATTGGCCGCCTCCGACCGGGCAAGCTGGTACCTCTCAGCGGCCCGGCCGGGCCCGGGTCAGTCGATGTGCAGCACGGCTTTGCCGCCGATGCGCCGGCTGAGCAGGGCGTCGATCGCCTCGGCGGGCTGGCGCCAGGAGCATTCCAGCTCGACCTGGGCGTCGAGGCGGCCGCCGGCGGCCAGGGCGCACAGGCGCGCCAGATCGCTGGACCCGCTGGCGTGCGCGGTGAGCTCGCCGGGGAGGTCCAGCGTGTAGATCCGCGCCCCGTGAGCACGGTCGAAGGCCTTGGCCCGGAAGGTGACGGTCTCGGCATCGTCTTGGGTGGCGATGTTTACCAGCACCCCACGCGGGGCCAGGTGCCCGATCGCCAGCCCGAACGTCACCCCGCCGACGCCCTCGACGATGACGTCGAAGTCCCCGCCCAGTTCGGCGGTGACGACCGTGGCGCCCAGGCGGCGCAGCACGTCAGCCGAGGCGGCCGGGTCGCGCACCAGCGCGGTCACCTGGGCGCCCGCCAGATGCGCGAGCTGGACCGCCATCCGGCCGACCCCGCCAGTCGCGCCGGTGACCAGCACCCGCTTGCCCAGGACCAGGCCGCCGACCTCCAGCACGCGCAGCGCCGTCAGCCCGGCGGTGGGCAGCGCGGCAGCCTGGGCGTCAGGCACTTGCGGCGGGGTAGGTGTCATCCGGTCGGCCGGCACCGCAGCCAACTGCGCCCACGCCCCGCTGCGCACCAGCCCGGTCACCCTGGTCCCCGGCGGCGGCCCGCTGCCATCGGCGGCAGGCTGTTCGACGACACCCGCCACGTCCCAGCCAGCCGCCGACCCCGGTGGCTTCCCCGGCAGGTCGAGGACCTCGCCCCGGTTCAATGACGAGGCCACCACCCGGACCAGGGCCTGACCGGGCAGCGGCACCGGATCAGCTACCTCGGCCAGCGCCACGTGCGGCGTAGCCCCGATCGTCCGCAGCGCAAGCACCACCCGACCCTAATACCGTCCCCGCTACCCGCTAGTGCGGGCGGCTCGCCGCCGGGCGGACGCCGGCCTGCCCTCGTTTCGTGCCCGGTAGAAATCCGCCGAATAAGCTGAATAAGTCGGGCGGCGGTGGGTAGCTGGCAGCCGTGGCTAGAGCGAGAACTGTAGCGGGGTATGCCATCCCCGGCATCATCGTGTTCTTTTTCTGGGTGGTCGTGGTAATCCTGGCCATCATCCTGCTGGCGTTCATCGTGCACTGGGCCGGCGGCGGCGTACTCAACCTTAGGCTCGGGCACTTCGACCTGAACGTCGGCTTCACCTGATCAGGCTCAACCGGTCGTCGCATGAAGTAGCACATGATGCGGCCCAAGTTGCGTTTCTGCGGCAGGTGGCAGATCGCGAGACCTCAACGACCATGCCACTCAGGACATAGTGCGAGCCATTCTGCGATTCACAGCGAGTGACACACTGGCATGCCCGAGGACGGCCTCCAGCATGCTCATTTTCCGCGCATGGGACCCACGCGATGGTTTCTAGGAGGTAGATCCGTGCCGTGTTGGAAGTAACTGGCACTACGGTGAGGCCCATGCTGCTTAGGTGGAGCGGGCGCCTACCAGTTCGGCGGGGCCGGCAGTGCCGGGGTGAGCCGCGCCCGCGCGGGGATCTGGATCCGCAGCCGTGCCTGGCCGGGCAGGCTGGCCGGGAGCACCAGCCGCGCCGGCACCGGCCCGCCTTTCTGGAACACCACGCGCAGCCGGATGCGTGCCGGCGCGTCCGCCGGGAGCACCGCCGCGGGGAGCACCTGGCCGGGGGTGACTAGCCGGAGCGGGCGGGGCAGGCCGCTGGGGAGCGCCTGGATGCGTGCGCTCGCCGGGATCCGGAGCCGGACGCGCACCTGGGCGGGCCGGACCCTGAGCCGCAGGCTCCGCGGGGTCACAGCGGTCACCGGAACCCCGGCGGCGGGGGCGGCCTGGATCCGTGGCAGCGGGATCAATGTCCCGGCCGCCGGAGTCGCGGCGGCCGGGGCCTGGGCCCGCAGCCGGACCGGGACCTGCAGCCGCAGCCGGGCCGGGGCCTGGAGTGGCGCTCCGGCCGGGATCTGTACCCGGAGCCTGGCCGGGGCCTGGAGTGGCGCTCCGGCCGGGAGCTGTACCCGGAGCCGGGCCGGGGCCTGAAGACGCATCCGTACCGGAGCCAGGGCCCGGACGGCCCCGCCCGGGACCGGGGCCCGCACCGATCCGCCCGGGACCGGGGCCCGCACGGCTCCTGCGGGGGAACCGCCCAGCCCTTCCGGTCCTACCACGACGGTCGGCGAGGACGACGTGGCCATGGCGACGGAAAGGCCGACCACGGCACCGGCCATCGCGGCTGCGGCCGTCCAGCCCGCGCCCCGGCTGGTGAGGGTCTCGCGGAGCCCGTCGGCGCGGCGGTCCCGCCCGGTCCGGGTCGGGTCCCCGGTGACCGGCGTGGTCTCGGCCGCTGCTGAGCCTGCCGGTGCCGGGCCTGCCGCTGTCGGGTCCGCCAGCGCCGGGCCTGCCGCTGACAGCCCAGCCGCCGAGGGGCCTGCCGCTGGCGGATGCCCTGGTGCCGGGCCCGCCGGTGGCTGTTCCTCCGGGGTCTCCTGGCTCGCGGCATGCTCCTGCTCGTCCACCTGTGCCCACCTCACTCGCCGCTGCGTCGCTGGCAGCACTCTCTTCTAAAGAACGTGGCCGAAGCTGGAGGGACCATGAGAGGAAGCTGAAAACCAGCCGAACTCTCTCAAGTTCCGCGCCCGCGGCCCCGTCCTCCCCGCCCGGCCGTGGCGGCCGTGCTGGCTCCAGCATCGGCAGCCGAACTCGGCAGGCCGCGTGGATCGCGTGTGAGCCGAGTGTGAATCTGCTGGTCGTTAGGCGTCAGGGCTGATTGGTTTTAGAATTTCAGCATGACCGAGATCAGCGTCATCGCGCTCCTGGACGACCCGGTGCGGCGCGGCCTCTACGACTTCGTCTCGGCGCAGGGGCACGGGGTCAGCCGGACCGAGGCCGCGGCGGCCACCGGTATCGGCCGCACGCTGGCCGCGTTCCACCTGGACCGCCTGGCCGAGGCCGGACTTGTCGAGGCCACCTTCGCCAGGCCGGCCGGGCGGACCGGCCCCGGGGCGGGCCGCCCGGCGAAGCTGTACCGGCGCGCGGCGGCCGAGCACCAGGTCAGCGTGCCGCCCCGGGATTACCGTGCCGTCGCGGAACTGCTGGCCGACGTCGTCGACATGACCGGGGCGGAGCCAGAACTGCACCGGTCCGCCCGCAGCCGCGGCGCGGTTGTCGGCCGGGCCGCGCGCCGCCAGGCGCCCGGGCTGCCCGATGACGACCTGGTCACCGGCGCCCTCACGGCGCAGGGGTACCAGCCCTACCACGACGGCGGGGACGTGCGGCTGCGCAACTGCCCGTTCCACCTGCTGGCCAGCAGGCACCCGCCGCTGATCTGCGGCATGAACCTGGCCCTGCTCGAAGGCCTGCTGTCGGGCGCCGCGGTCCCCGGCCTGACCGCCCGGCTGGACCCCAGGCCCGACGAGTGCTGTGTGGTGCTGGAAAACTCTAAAAATAATGCCAATTGACATATTGCCGCGCGTGGTGGTGTGATGACCGGGTGACCGGATACCACCTCGCCGAGCTCAACATCGGCACCGCGCGCGGTGCCACGGACTCCCCGGAGATGGCTGGCTTCATGGCCGGCATCATCCCGGTCAACGCCCTGGCCGACACCGCGCCCGGGTTCGTCTGGCGCCTCCGGGACGGCGACGGGCCCGGCGCCACCGCGTTGCGCCCCTGCGGTCCCGACGTCATGGTGAACATGTCGGTCTGGGAGGACCTGGAGTCGCTGCGGAACTTCGTCTATCGCAACGGCCCGCACCTGGACTTCATGCGCTGTCGGCGGTCGTGGTTCCACCCGATGGCCGTGCCCTACCTGGTGCTCTGGTGGGTCCCGGCCGGTCACATACCCGGGCTGGACGAGGCGCTGGCCCGGCTGGACCTGCTGCGCCGCGACGGCCCCGGGCCATGGGCTTTCACGTTCCGCGACCCCTATCCGCCGCCGGTCCCGGCCGCGGAGGCCGCGCGCTGACCCCCGCCGCGAGCGCGCGCTGACCCCGGTTCAGGGCTTCCTGCCGATCCCGCCCAGGGCGGGCACGACGGGCGGGTCGACCGTGCCGGGATCGGGTTGCCACTGGTGGATCGGCACCACGCCGGGCTCTTCGAGTTCCAGGCCGTCGAAGAACCGGATGACCTGCTCCGGCTGCCGCACGTAGTACGGGATGGCCCCGCTCGCGTTGTACGCCTCCAGCGCTTTCGCCTGCGCGGGGTCGGTGTCGGTGCCCTCGTACATCACGAAGTAGCCGCCGGAGGGGAGGGCGTCCTTGAGCGCCTCCACGATCGACCTGCCCACCCGGTCGTCGTCCTCGTGGGGGTTGCCGATGTGGCCCATCACCCCCATCAGCATGATCGCGACGGGCTGGCTGAAGTCCAGCTTGGTCCGCGCGATGTCCAGCAGCGCGGCGGGCTGGTAGAGATCGGCCTCGATGTAGTCGGTGCCGCCGTGTGGGTTGTTTTCCAGCAGCGCCCGGGCGTGCGCCAGCACCAGCGGGTCGTGGTCCACATACACGGTGCGCGACTCGGGCGCGACCCCCTGGGCCACCTCGTGCGTCGGGCCGTGACTTGGCAGGCCCGAGCCACAGTCGAGGAACTGACGGACGCCCAGGTCACCGGCCGTATAGCGGACCGCGCGGATCAGGAAGGCGCGGGCCGAACTGGCCAGGTCGAAGACGCCGGGTGACAACTGCGCGTACGCGTCCCCGGCCTGTTTGTCGACCGGGTAGTAGTCGGTGCCCCCCATCCAGTAGTTCCATATCCTGGCCGAAACCGGCACCGAGGTGTCCACCCTGGCCATCAGGTCTTCCCGCGCGTCGTCAGCGGAGAACGCCGGATTATCGCCCACAACTACCTCCCAGCAACCGTTTGTCATCATTCATCCCAGATGTGTCCTGTGGATATAGCGCGCCGGATAGTCGGGCGGTCACCAGGCCCGGTGCCGGAGCCTGCATCATGTCAAGGTGACCAGCGCGCAACTGAGGCGCCGGGCGGAGGCACGCGGCGTGACCACCGCCTACCGGGACTGGCAGGGCCGGAAGGTACAGGTCAGCGACCAGACACTGGGTGCGGTGCTCGCCGTGCTTGGCTCGGCGCCGCCGCCGGCCCGGGCCCGGCCGGGGGCGGCCACCGGCCGGCTCGCGGCACCGCTGGCCGCGCCGTGGCACCCCGGTGACCATCCGGCCGCGCCCGCCGGCCCCAGGTCCGGCTGGGGATTCACGGTCCAGCTCTACTCGGTGCGCTCGCGGCTGTCCTGGGGCCACGGCGACCTGCGTGACCTGGCCGACCTGGCCGCCTGGAGCGGGCGGGAGCTGGGTGCCGCCTTCGTGCTGATAAACCCGCTGCACGCGGCCGAGCCGGTGCCGCCGGTCAGCGCGTCGCCGTACCTGCCGATGAGCCGCAGGTTCCTCAGCCCGCTGTACCTGCGGGTGGAGGACATCCCGGAGTACGCCCAGTTGCCGCCCGCCCAGCGGCAGCGGATCGCCACGCTGGCCGCCCCGTTGCGGGCCAGGAACGGCACCCCCGGCCTCATCGACCGCGACGCGGTCTGGGCGGCCAAGCGCGCCGCCCTGGAGATCGTCCACGCCTGGCCGCTGGCCCAGGGGCGGCGCGCCGCCTTCCGGCGGTTCGTCGTCCGCGAGGGCCAGGCGCTTGACGACTGGGCCACCTGGTGCGCGCTCGCGGAGATCCACGGGCCCGACTGGCGTGCCTGGCCGGCCGCACTGCGGTCACCGCGCTCGGCGGCGGTCGCCGCGGCCCGCGAGCGGCTGCACGCCAGGGCCGGGTTCCACGCCTGGCTGCAATGGGCCGCGCAGGCGCAGCGGGCCGCCGCCCAGGAGGCGGCGCGGGCGGCGGGCATGAGCATCGGCGTGATCGGGGACCTGGCGGTCGGCGCTCACCCCGGCGGGGCCGACGCCTGGGCATATCAGGACATGCTGGCCCCGGGGATGAGCGTGGGCGCGCCGCCCGATGAGTTCAACCCGCGCGGGCAGGACTGGGCGCTCCCGCCCTGGCATCCCGGCCTGCTGGATGCCGCCGCCTACCAGCCGCTGGCGGACCTGGTCAGGGCCGGTTTCACGGGCTCAGGCGGGCTGCGGGCCGACCACGTGCCCGGCCTGTTCCGGCTGTGGTGGGTGCCCGCCGGAATGTCCGCCGACCAGGGCACCTACGTCCGGTACCGGCACGAGGCAATGGTCGGCCTGCTGGCCGGCGAGGCGGCCCGGGCGGGCGGCGTCGCGATCGGCGAGGACCTGGGCACCGTCGAGCAGTGGATGCGCGACTACCTGGCGGCGCGCCGCGTGCTCGGCACGTCCATGCTGTGGTTCGAGCGCCGGGCCGACGGCACGCCGCTGCCGCCGCGCCGGTGGCGCCGCGACTGCCTGGTCACTGTCGGCACGCACGACGTGCCGCCCGCGGCCGCGTTCCTCACCGGCGAGCACGTGGCGCTGCGGTCCACGCTGGGCCTGCTCACCGGGTCCCTCGCCGCCGAGCGCCAGCAGGCCGCCGCGGCCGTGTCCGCCTGGCGGGACGCCCTCGCCGGGCAGGGGCTGCTGCCGCCGGGCGCCGCGCCCGGCCCGGAAGACTTCACCCGGGCCCTGTACGGCTACCTCGCCCGCACCCCGGCCGCCCTGATCGGGGTATCGCTCGCCGACGCCGTGGGCGAGCGCCGGCCGCAGAACCTGCCGGGCACCACGGACCAGTACCCGAACTGGCGGGTGCCGCTGTGCGACGGCGAGGGGCGGGCGGTGCTGCTCGAGGACCTCGCGCGCCGCCCGGCCGTGCGGAGGCTGGCCCGGGCGGTGTCCCGGGAGCCGGCGTTGTCGCGGGATCCGGGCTGACCGCGGGTCAGCCCGCCGCCTGCCGGTCGCGCTCCTGGCAGCGCAGCGCGCGGCGCAGCCCGTCGCGGCCCTCGACGAGCAGGCGCACCAGGCCCGGGGGCAGGTCACCCGAGTTGATCAGGTCGCTGGTTGCCGAGATCACCGCGGGGCTGTCCGCGATCGGGTAGCCGTACGTCACGAACCAGCGCGCCATGTCCGGCACCCAGTCGTGCCAGATCCGGGGCACCACCTCGAAGAAACGGTCCTGGTAGGGCGCGAGCAGCGCCGCCTGGTCATAGTCGGAGAACCCGGCGAGCATCGCCCGGAACGTGGCGTTGGGCAGCGTGCCGCTGACGATCTGCGCCCAGGCCGCCTCCTTGGCCACCGGGTCGGGCACCGAGGCACGGCAGGTGGCCGCGTGCCGCTCGCCCGCGTCGGTGGCGTCACGGGCCAGCTCGGCCTCGATCCGCGGCTCGCCGGCGGCGCCCCGGCTGACCAGCCGCCGCAGCAGCCGCCAGCGCAGTTCGGTGTCCACCGCCAGGCCGTCGATGGCCGCGGTGCCGTCCAGCAGCCCGGTGAGCAGCGCCAGGTCGCCGGGGGAGATGGCCACCCAGGCGAACGCCTGCGCGTAGGCGAGCTGGATATCGGAGCCGGGCTCTGCCTGCTCCAGCAGCCCGCGCAGGGCGCTGGCGGTGAGGTTGAGCCCGGTTTGGCGCCACGCCGGATCGGTGTACCGGCGCAGCGCGGCATCGATCTGGCGCAGCAGCGTCTGGGTCACCGAGACGTCGGTGACCGAGCTGATCCCGGTCAGCACCAGCCGGATGTAGTCCCGGGCCGCCAGTTCGCCGTCCCGGCACATGTCCCAGGCCGCGGCCCAGCACAAGGCGGCGGGGAGGGTTTCGGTGAACTCGCCGATGCTGGTGGACAGCGTGGCCATCGAGTGCGGATCCAGGCGGATCTTCGCGTAGGTGAGGTCGTCGTCGTTGATCAGCACCAGATCCGGCTGGGACTCACCGGCCAGGGCGGGCACCACGGTCCGTTCGCCGGAGATGTCGGTCTCCACCCGGCGCCGCCGGACCAGGCCAGCCGGGGTCCGATCGTAGAGCCCGATGGCGATGCGGTGGTCGCGGAGCACCGGGTGCGTTTCCGGGGCCTCCTGGCGGACCGCGAACTCGGTGAAGGTGCCGTCCGCGGCCAGCTCGAACTCCGGCCGCAGGGTGTTCACCCCGGCGGTCTCCAGCCACTGCTTGGACCACCCGGCCAGCTCCCGCCCGGACGCGGCGGCAAGCTGGGCCAGCAGGTCGCCGAGCGTGGCGTTCGACCAGGCGTACTGGCCGAAGTAGCGGCGCAGCCCGGCCAGGAAGTTGTCCAGCCCGACGTAGGCGACGAGCTGCTTGAGCACGGCCGCGCCCTTGGCGTAGGTGATGCCGTCGAAGTTGACCTCCACGGCCTCGATGTCCGGCACGTCCGCCGCGATCGGGTGGGTCGAGGGCAGCTGGTCCTGCCGGTACGCCCAGGTCTTCTCGAGCTGGGCGAACGACGTCCAGGCGCCGCGCCAGCGGGTGGCCTCCGCCTGCGAGTGCACCGACGCCCAGGTGGCGAACGACTCGTTCAGCCACAGGTCGTCCCACCAGCGCATGGTGACCAGGTCGCCGAACCACATGTGCGCCATCTCGTGCAGGATCGTCGTGGCGCGGGACTGGCGGCGGAAGTCGGTCACCCGGGACCGGAACAGGTAGTCCTCCAGGAACGTCACGCAGCCCGCGTTCTCCATCGCGCCGGCCTTGTACTCGGGCACGAACAGCTGGTCGTACTTGCCGAACGGGTACCTGGTCGCGAAGGCCTGGTGGAAGAAGTCGAACCCCTGCCTGGTCACCTCGAAGATCTCGTCGGGGTCCAGGTACTGCGCCAGGGACTGGCGGCAGTACAGGCCGAGCGGTATCCCGTCGTGCTCGGCGAGCACCTCGTGGTAGGGGCCCGCCGCGACGGCGGTGATGTAGGTGGACATCAGCGGTGACGGCGGGAAGTGCCAGCGGGCCGTCTCCTGCCCCGCTGCGGTGCCCGCGGGCTCACCGGTCACGTCCGGCGCCATATTGGAGATCACCCGCCAGCCGGCCGGGACCGTGACGGTGAACTCGAAGGTGGCCTTCAGGTCCGGCTGGTCGAAACAGGCGTAGACCCGGTGCGCGTCCGACGTTTCCAGGTCCGAGTACAGGTAGACGTCGCCGTCCGCCGGATCGCGGAACCGGTGCAGTCCCTCGCCGTTGCGGGAGTACGAACAGGAGGCGCGCACCCGCAGTTCGTTGTCCGCGGCCAGGTCCGCCAGCGTGATCCGGTCGCCGTCAAAGGACTCCGGGCCGACCGGCTGCCCGTTCAGCACGATCTCGGTGACCGCCGCGGCGGTCAGGTCCACGAAGGTGCCCGCACCGGGACGTGAGCAGCCGAAGGTGACCGTGGTCAACGAGGTGAAGACCTCGTCGTCGCCGGTGAGGTCCAGGTCCACGTGATAGGCGCGGACATCGACCAGGCGGCTTCGGTCATGCGCCTCGTCGCGGGTAAGGTTGCTTGCCACGGCGGTGGTCCCTTCGTCCTTTTCCAGCCCCGGTGGTGGATGGCCTGGTCAGTGCGCCCGGGGTACCGGGCTCCGGAAATCTTCGCATCCCCGGCGGAATGGCCCGCAAGGTGCCCTCGTTGTCAGCACGCGGTGCCTAGTCGCACGCCTTGCCCCCCGCCGCGAAGGAGCGACATGGCTGAGCAGGAAGTTGCCCCCGTTGACTTCCGGTTCAACCCTATCTGCCCATGGGCCTCGATAGCCTCGCGCTGGATACTGGAAGTGGCAAAGCTCCGGCCAGTGCGCCCGCGGTGGCATGTGATGTCCCTGTCCGTGCTCAACCAGGGCAAACCTGACCTGCCGGAGGCATACGCGGAACTACTGGCGACGGGATGGGGCCGGTCCCGCGGGCGCGCGCGGCCCGCTGCCCTGGACGGCGTGCTGCTGGTGGCCAGGACGGACGGGGTCTTCGAGCTGAAGCGCACCCGCACCCGGGATCCGATCTTCGACTGAGCGCGCGCCGTGCCAGACTGTCGCGCGTGCGCGTTTACCTCGGATCTGATCATGCGGGTTTCGAGCTGAAGTCCGCCATCGCCGAGGCGGTCGCCGCCGCCGGGCACGACGTGGTCGACTGCGGCCCGCCGTCGTATCAGCCCGGGGACGACTACCCGCCCTACGTCATGCGCGCGGCGGCGGCCGCGGCCGCCAATCCGGGCAGCATCGCGATCGTGATCGGCGGATCCGGCAACGGGGAGCAGATCGCCGCGAACAAGATCGACGGAATCCGGGCGGCGCTGGCCTGGAATGAGGAGACCGCGCGGCTGGCCCGCCAGCACAACGACGCCAACGTGCTGAGTCTCGGCGCGCGCATGCACCCGGTGCCGGACGCTGTCGGGTTTGCCCTGGCTTTCCTGGAAACGCCGTTCTCCGGCGACCCGCGGCATCAGCGGCGCATCGACATGATCAGCGGCTATGAGGAGTCCGGCGTGCTGCCGCCGCTGCCCAGCGGGGAGTAGGCCGCAGGCGAGGGGCAGGTAGCCCGGCAGGGGGAGCTGCCGCCCGGCGAGGGCCGGTCGCCCGGCGAGGGGCGGTCGCCCGGCGAGGGGCGGTCGGCGCGGGGAACGGCCCGTCCGGCCGGCCGATGTCTGGCGACCGGGGTCAGCGCCCGCGGGACCTTCTCCGGCGTACCCGCCTGCGCTTGGCCGGGCGCGCAGCAGCGGTCCCCCTCCCCGGCTTCTGGCCCGGGCCGGCCGTGTCTCCCTCGGGTCGTTCACCCGGCGCGCCGGGCTGGCCGCCCTCCGGGGCCGGCCTGGGCTCGCGCTCACCCGGGCCGCTGGCGGTGGCCGGTTCGCGCGCCGGCCGGGGGCCGCGGCCGCCGCCGGGACGCGGGGGCGGGCCCGGCTTGGCCATGGCGCCCCGTGCCGCGCCCGGGCCGCCGCTTCGCTCCGGGCCGCCGCTTCGCTCCGGCCCGCCGCTCCGCTCCGGCTCGCCGCCCCGCTCCGGTGCCGCGTTCGCGGGACGGCTCGCCGGTGGCGCGGGCACGGGTGAGCGGCCGGGCCCGGCAGGGCGTGCCGGCGGCAGGGCGGTCCTGGCCCGCGGCCCGGGGGCGGGCCGCCCGGCGGCCGCGTTCTCCTCGGCGGCCGCCTCGTGGTGCGGCTGGGGCCGCGACACGTCACGGGCCCGCATCGCGGCGCTCACGGTGACCTTCATCCCGGGCATGGCTGCCTCCCCGCCCAGTGTCGCACGGTGGCGGGTGCCCGGCCCCGGGCCGGCCGGCGCGCCTACCCGGCCGGGGCCTGCCAGGTGGTGTGCTGCGGCGCGTGATCGCCGTGGCCGGCCGTCCTGGTGACCAGGCACCGGTCCAGGCCGAACCGGAACAGGTGATGGTCCGGGGCCGGCGCCGGCACCCCGATGTCGCCGCGCTCGGTCACGAACAGGTCGGCGAGTACCTGCCGGGTGACGGCGTCCTGCTCGGCCTCGGCCCGGCCGGTGCAGTAGAACGCGTCCTCGTTGTCCGGGCACGGGAACGAGTGCAGCGCGTACCGGCCGTCCCTGTGCAGGTCGGCCTGCTTGGGGCCGGGCACGATGAACGCGTACATCCCGCCGCCGTGGATCAGCGGGCACATCGGGTGGACCCGCGGCCCGCCGTCCCGGCGCACGGTGGCGAGGAAGCCCAGCCCCACGCCGAACTGGTAGAGCAGTGCGCGCCCGGCCGCCGCGAGGTCCGGCCGGTCGGTGGAGAACTCATCCCAGGAAGCCACGGCCCCACAGTCTGCCGCCGCGGAAATTCCGGGTCAACGCCCCGCCGCGCACCCGCGCCGCGTTCAGTGCCGCCCTGTCCGCGGCTGAGGAGCCGTCAGCCGTGCAGCACGTCGGTGTGGTGGCAGAAGTGCACCCGCGCGGGCTCCAGGGACCGGATCCGGCCCAGCGAGCCGCGCCACGCCGCCGGGTCGCTCGCCTGGCCGGGCACCAGGTCGGCGTCGGGCGGCCCCGCGAACTGGTGCGGCGTGTAGGCGGCGTCGCCGAGCAGCACGTCCTGGCCGCCGGAGGTGGACACCACCACGCACTGGTGGCCCGCGGTGTGCCCGGGCGTGGTGATCACCGACAGGCCCGGCAGGATCTCGGTGTCCCCGTCCAGCAGCTCCCACCGCGCGTTCATGAAGCCGAACCAGTCATACAGCTCGCGTGACTCGCGCTTGGCCCGGTCCAGCTCGGTGCGCTGGACGTGGCAGGCGGCGTGGGTGAAGACGGCATTCTGGCCGCAGTGGTCGAAGTGCAGGTGGGTGTTGATCACCAGGCCGATGTCCGCCGGGCTCATGTCCAGATCCGCGAGGGCGTCCGCGACCGACCGGTTCACCACCCGCCAGTCGTTGAGCACCTCGTCCGGGCCGCCGCAGCCGGTGTCCACCAGCACCGCGCCGCCCGGGTGGGTGACCACGAACCCGTGCACCGGCCAGGTCCGCCCGTCGATACCCCGCAGGCTCGCCAGGTGCAGGCGCTTGATTTCCAGCGGCATGAGCGACCGCCCCCACTTCCGACGGATTGAGTGCATTACGATGCCGCCGGGTTACCGGGCCCGCAGGCCCGGCGAGGCCCGCCAGGCCCGCCCGGCAGCCGTGGTACCAGGGCATGATACGGGCGCCGGGGGCGCGCGGCATGGGGGTGCGCCGGGGCTGGTGTCAGGCCCGCGGGCCACCGGGCCTGCGGGCGGCCCCGGGCCGCGGCGCGGCGCGGGCGGCCCGGGCCGCGGCGCGGGCGCTGCGCCTGGCCGCGAGTTCTTCCGCCTCGCGCCGCTCCAGCCGGGGCACGTAGCCGCGCACGTAGCCGGTGACCACGGCGGCCACGGCCAGCAGCAGTATCAGCGGCGCCGGGCTGGTCCTGCGGCCCACGGTGACGCTGCTGACCACCGCGAGCAGGCCGAACAGCACGGCGAACGCCAGCGGCCGGCCAGGCCGGCGCCGACCACGACCACGTCGGCGTCGGCCGTCACGGGCTGCCTCCTAAGTTGGTCAATTGACCAAGACGTACGACCAAGTCAACTGGGTATAACGTCGGTGCGTCAAGGCCCGTCCCCGTGCCCGGCGAAGGAGGCTGGTCGACGTGGCCCGGATGAGCGCCCAGGCGCGCCGCGAGCAGTTCGTCGAGGCCGCCATCAGGGTCATGTCCCGCGAGGGCCTGGACCGCGCCACCACCCGCCGGATCGCCGAGGAGGCGGGCGCGCCGCACGGCACCTTCCACTACGCCTTCCGGGACAAGAACGAACTGCTCATGGAGGTCGTCGGGGCGGTGACCCGGCAGGTGGAGCACATCCTCACGGATGCGGTCGACCCGCGGCGCGGGCTCGCCGCGGCCATCGGGGACGGGCTCCGCGCCTTCTGGCGGCATGTGGTCCGCGACGACGGGCTGCAGCTCATGCAGTACGAGCTGATGATCTTCAGCAGGCGCACGGCGGGCTACGAGTGGCTGGCCGAATGGCAGTACGCCCGGTATGTGTCCGCCGCGCTCGAGGTGCTGCGGCGGGGGGCGGAGCACGAGGCCAGGGCGCCGCGGATCGACCTGGCCGACCTGGCCGCCTTCCTGGTGGCGGCGGCCGACGGCCTGGTCATCCGGTACGAGGTCACCCACGACGAGCAGGCATGCCAGCGGGAACTCGAGCAGGTGATCAGGGCGGGGGCCCTGCTCGCCGGGGTCACGCCCCCGGCGCGGGAGGAACTGGCCCCCGCGCGGCCCGCGCCGGGCGGCACCGCGCCGTGACCCGGATCGTGGTGCTGCACTACCCGGCCGAGCGGGCGCGGAACTGGGCGCTGCTGCGGGCCGCGGCCCGGCGGCGGGGCCTGCGCCTGGTGACCTGGGCGCCGCACCTGCTCGGGCTGTGGTGCGCGGACGGCCGGCAGTCCGCGTGCTACGCCGGAAAACCGGCCAGGCCCGGCATCGTGATCCACCGGACGGTGGCCCCGTTCCGCGGCATCACCGTCCCGGCGCTGGCCTGCCTCGCCGCGCAGGGCTCACTGGTGCTCAACCCGGCCGACGCCGCGTTCCGGTCCAGGGACAAGCTGCTCACCACCGTGGACCTGGTCGCCGCCGGGATCCCGGTGGTGCCGACCGCGGCGTTCGACGAGCCGGCCGGCGCGGACCTGGCGGCACTGGGCCCGGGCGAGCTGATCGTCAAGCCCGCCCGCGGCGTGCGGGGCCAGGGCATCGCCACGCACCGCTCGGCCGCGGCGCTGACCGCGGCGTGGCGGCGGCGGGCGGAGTGGCGGCCGGGTGAGCCGCGGCCGGGCACGGCGGGCTACCACGCCGAACGGGAGCACTACCTGGCCCAGCCGCTGATCGGCGGCGGCGGCCAGGACATCCGGGCCTACGTGGTGGGCGGCTCGTGCGTGGCGCTGATGCGCCGGGTGGCCAGGCCCGGGGAGGTCCGGGCCAACCTGGCCCTGGGGGCGGCCGGCTCGCCGCTCCCGCTGAGCCACCCCGCCGCGGCCGTGGCGGCCGGCGCGCTGGCCGCGTGCGGGCTGGACTTCGGCGGGGTGGACCTGATCGAGGATGCCGGCGGCGTGGTCCGCGTCCTGGAGGTGGACGCGTGGGCCGGCTTCGCCGGGATCACCACGGTGACCGGGGCCGACGTCGCCGGGGCCATCCTGGACCACGCGACCGCCCGGCACGCCCGGCAGGCGCGGGGCGCGGCGGGATGACGCTCGCGGTCGCCAGGAATCCGTACGCGAGCAACGTGCCGGACAGCCTGATCGCGGCGGCCGGCCGGCTCGGCGTCCCGGTCCGGCCGGTGGACCTGCCGTCGCTGCGGGCAGGCATCGCCCCGCCCGGCGGGCTGACCGTCACCGACGAGGCCGGCCAGGTCGAGGCCGCCAGCCTGGCCCCCTGCCTGCTGTTCGGGTTCCCGGCGGCGGTGCACGCGCTGCGGGTGCTGGCGCGCACCGCGCGGGCGCAGAACCCGGTGGACAGCATGCTGCTGGCCGACGACAAGGCGGCGGCCGCGCTGCGCCTCGCCGAGGCCGGGGTGGCGCAGGTGCGCACCGAGATCTGCCCCGACGGCCCCGGGCAGGTGGCCGCGGTCGCGGCGGAGATCGGCTACCCGGTGGTGGTCAAGCGGGCCCACGGGGCGCAGGGCCGGTGGGTGCGCCGGGCGGCGGAGCCGGCCGCCCTGGCCGTGGCGCTGGCCGAACTGGCCGCCGAGGGGCCAGGTGCGCTGATCGTGCAGCCGCAGGTGGTGGAGTGCGCCGGGAGCAGCGTGCGCGCGGTCCTCACCGGCGGGCGGCTGCTCGCGGTGACCGAGCGGCGCGCGGCGCCACCGGAATGGCGCAGCAACATCGCGGGCGGTGCCAGCCAGCGCCGCACCAGGCTGACCGGCGAGGAACGTGACCTGGTCCAGCGGGCCGCCGCCGCGCTGGGGCTCGGGCACGCCGGGGTGGACCTGCTGCGGACCAGGGACGGGCCGCGGGTGCTCGAGGTCAACGCGTGCCCGGACTTCACCAGCATGCAGCCGTACTACCGGGCCGGCCTCACCGAGGCGGTGCTGCGCGCCTCGCTGTAAGCCGGGCCGGCCCTTAGAAGATCATCGGGCACCACGGTGCCGGATCCCAGGACATGGCCGCCGACAGCGCCGCGACGCTGCCGGGCGTGGCCTCGGTGGCCAGGCCCGCCGCGGCGAGCGCCGCGAGCCGGGTGCCGCCCAGGTACGCCGCGCCCAGCGTGCGCACCGGCAGCGCCAGGTCGGCCGGGGCGGTGGTCCGCTCACAGGTCCCGCCGAACCCGGACGGCGCGGAGCCGGCCGCCGCGGTCAGCCGCCAGCGGCCCTGGTTCTGCGGGCACAGCTCGTCGGTGACCTCGATGACCAGGTCCACCGGGCACGCGTAGTGGCGCTGCGCCAGGGCCCGGCCCACGTCCACCAGCCGCACCCACAGGCCGTCGGCGAGCCGCGGCCGGGCCCGCCGGGAGTCGGCAAGCAGGTCGAGCAGCGGGTCGTCCACCGGCCGCATGTGCAGCCGGAACGTGCTGATCAGGTCCCGGCTGAGCAGGTCGGCCCACAGTGCCGCGGCCGCCGCAGGGTCAACGGCGATCGCCTCGGACACGTCCAGCACGCCGTCGGGCAGGAACGTGCCGGTCTCCCAGCGGCCCTCCGAGGTGAACAGCGCGTAGCCCCGTGGCCCGGAGTCGTCCTCGGCCAGCACGCAGCGCATCGGCCGGTCCGTGTCCGAGTCGGGGTCGTGGGTCAGCCGGTCCCACCACGCCTCGGTACGGGCGTACAGGCCCGGCCGCTCGGCCATGGCCAGGTCGTAGACCTTGCCCATCTCCGCGTGGGCCGACCGCGGCTCGGCGATCCGGAGCCGCACCGAGGGGTCGGCCGGGGCCGAGGCGGCCAGCCGCCCGTAGCCGCGCTCCAGCTCCAGGTGCAGGTGCCAGGACGCGCGCCCGTAGCCGTACCGGCCGTAGATCTCCGTCTCCGAGGCGAACAGCGCGGCCACCGCCTCGCCCCGCTCGGCGATGTCGCTGAGCTGGCGCCGCATCAGGCCGCTGAGGGCACCACGGCGGCGGTGCGAGGGAAGCACGGCGACCATGCTCACCCCGGCGACCGCGGCCATCGCGCCGGGTACCCGCATCCGGAAGCTGTACACGCCGGTCACGCCGGCCAGCGTGGTGCCGTCGAACGCGCCCAGAGTGCGGTCGAGTTCGAGCCGGGCGTGCCAGTTGGCGCGCTGCCGCTCGGTATCCGGCCTGCCGTTGAACGCGTGCTGGTCCACGGTTTCGAACGCGGGCAGTTCGTCCTCGGTGACCGGGCGGATCTGGAACGTGGCCATGCTCGCCTTCCTACCCGCCGGGGCCGAGCGCCGCCAACTCCTTTTCTCATCGCTCCCGGAGCGGCGCGCTGACCTGCGCGGGTGCCAGAGGCCCCAGCGGGCGGATTATCCGGCTCGGCCGGCCACTTTGGTACGGGCCGCTGACCTGCGCGGGTGCCAGAGGCCCCGGCGGGCGAATTATCCGGCTCGGCCGGCCGGTTTGGTACGGGCCGCTGACCTGCGCGGGTGCCAGAGGCCCCGGCGGGCGGATACAGTTCGGCCATCATGGTTGCTCGTGGCCTGACCCGCCCCCTGCACGCCGTGCGCTCCGCCTGGCGCACGGTGAGCGGATGGGTGGCACGCCAGCTCATCACCGGAAACCGGCGGGTGGCCCTGGTGCTCACCGTCGTGACGGCGTGCATCAGCGTGGCGGCCGTGCACGTGTCGCAGTCCTGGTTCTCGCCCGGTCTGCTCATCCTGCCGGTGCTGGCCGGCGGCCTGCTGCTGTGGCCCCGCGCGCTGCGCATCCTGTTCGTGCTGATCGCCGCCGGCCTGGCCTACGACGTGATCGAGGGCAAGGCCGGTCCCGGCCTGGTGCTGACCATCGTGGTGACCGCGCTGGCGGCCTACGTTCTCTCCCGGACCAGGGAGAAGCTCGGCATGCTGGGGCTGCGCGGCGAGGCCATGCTGATCGAGCTGCGGGACCGGATCCGGGCCCAGGGGACGCTGCCCGACCTGCCCGAGGGCTGGGGCGGCGTGTCGGTGCTCCGGCCGGCCGGCGGGTCCTCGTTCGGCGGCGACTTCCTGGTGTCCTCCTGCGACGGCAAGACCCTGGAGGTGGCGCTCGTCGACGTGGCCGGCAAGGGCGTGGACGCCGGCACCAGGGCACTGCTGCTGTCCGGCGCGTTCGGCGGGCTGCTCGGCTCGGTGCCGCAGGGCGAGTTTCTGCCCACCTGCAACGCCTACGTGCGCCGGGGGGCCGCCAGGGAGGGCTTCGTCACCGCGATCCATCTCGCGCTCGACCTGACCACCGGCGACTTCGTGGTCTCCTCGGCCGGTCACCCGCCCGCCGCGCATTTCGACGCGGGCAGCGGCACCTGGCGGCTCACCACGGCCCGGGGGATCGTCCTCGGCGTGGTCGCCGACCTGCGGCTGGTGCCGGAGCGGGGCACGCTGCGGCCCGGCGATGCCCTCATGCTCTACACCGACGGACTGGTGGAAGTCCCGGGCAGGGACATCGACGACGGCACCGACCGGCTGCTCGGCGAGGCGGACCGGCTGGTCACGACGGGGTTCCGGGCCGGTGCCCCCGACCTCGTCCGGGCGCTCAGCCAGGGCACCGGCACCAGCGACGACCGCGCGCTCGCGCTCATCTGGCGCACTTGACGGGGGGACTCAACACCAAGGCCCTGGCGGCGTCTTATGTATATGGTGACCGAGCATCGCGAGCGGACCATGCAGGCGGTGCGGGCCGGCGATCTGGCCGTGCCGCCGGCGGCGGCCGGCGACCTCGTCGGCGCCCTCTATCAGTGCCACGCGCTGCGCCTGATCCGGATGGCGGTGCTGCTGGTCGGCGACCAGCCGAGCGCGGAAGACGTGGTGCAGGACGCGTTCTTAGGCCTGCACCGCGGCGTGGGCCGGCTGAAGGATCCCGCCAACGCCGTCGCCTACCTCCGGGCCTCGGTGCTGAACGGCTGCCGCTCGGTGCTGCGGTCCCGCAAGCGGGCCTGGTCCTCGCGGGCCGCCATGCACGACCCTCCGGTGTGGTCCGCCGAATCGGCGGCCATGGCCGGCGAGGACCGGCGTGAGGCGCTCCGCGCGGTGGCCCGGCTGCCGCGGCGCCAGCGTGAGGTGCTGGTGCTGCGCTACTTCCTCAACCTCAGCGACCGGGAGATCGCGGCGGATCTCGGGGTGAGCCGCGGCACGGTCGCATCCACCGCGTCGCGGGCGCTGGCCGCGCTCGCCAGGGATCTCGAGGAGCGGTCATGACCGGCAGGCGGGGGGCGAGCGTGGCCACGACCGAGCAGTGGCTGCGCGACGCGTTCACCGCGGCGGGGGAGACGGTCGCCCCCGGGAGTATCCGCGGGCTTCCCCGCCCGGCCGGCCGCCCCGCCGGCCGGCCAGGTGGCGCGCCGGGCCGGCGGCTGGCCGGCCGGCCCGGCCACGGCCGGGCCTGGCGATGGCCGGTGCGCGCCCCGTGGCTGCGGGAGCAGGTGCTGGTCCCGCTGGCCGCCGCCACGGCCGTCACCCTGATCGCCGTCACGATGACGGTGGTCGTGCCGAAGGTCCTGGCCGGCCGCCACCCGGCGCCCTCGGGCGGCGTCACCGGGGTGCAGCGCTACGACCGGGCGCTCGGCGGTGCCGGGCCCCGGTATTTCGTCGGCATCAGGCAACTGGGCGAGGGCAGCGCCGCCGCGGCCGGGCTGCAGGTCTACAGCGCGATCACCGGCCGGGCCGTGGCGAGCCTCAAGCCGCCCGGCCGGGGCCGCTGGTTCCAGGCGGTCGCCACGTTCGGCAGCGACGGGACCTTCGTCGCGGCGGCCAGCCCGCGGCCCGGGACGAACCGGTGCAGCACCTCGTTCTACCGGTTCAGCCTCGGCTCCGGCGGCCGGCCGGTGAACGTGGCGCAACTGTCGGCGTGGACCGTGCCCGGGGTGGTGACCGGCAACTCCGCGCTCGCCGCGAGCGCGAACGGGAGGATGGTCGCCTACGCCACGCAGGACTGTGCCGCCCCCATCCCGGCCGTCCGCCTCGGCGTGATCGACGTGGCCTCGGGCAGGTCCACCGCCTGGACCACCCGGTCCAAGCCGCGGGACCTGTCGCTGTCCGCGAACGGCGCCCTGCTGAGCTTCGTGGCCAACCCGGGCACCGCGTCCGCCTACACCCCCCGTGCGGACGCGGCCTGGATCGTGCGGACAAGCTCGCCGCCCGGGCCGCTGACCCGCTGGTACCGTAAGGCCCTGCACCCGCCCGGCGGCGTGCCCGCCGCGGCGCTGTCCCCCGACGGTTCGCTGCTGTTCGCCGTCACCGGTACCGGCCGCCCGAACGGGCCCGGCGCCGGCACGATCGCCGGCTATGACGCCGCGACGGGGACGCTGGTCCTGCTCGTGCGTGTCCTGGGGGCCGGGAACCTGTACCCGGCCGGCCTCAGCGTGACCGTCTCCGGCCATTTCGCGCTGGTGTACCTGCTGCGCCAGCGGAGCGTGCGGGAACTCAACCTGGTCACCCGGCAGCTCCGGACGGTTCCCGTCGCCGCGGCGGACAGCCCGGTCGGCGCCGTCTGGTAAGCCGGCCGGGCCCGGCCCGCTGACCCCGCGCCGGGCCTAGGACGCGAGGGCCGCCGGCCCGCCGGGCCACTGCGCCGGGATGAGCGGCACCGGCGCTGCCTCGTCCGGCCCGTGCCCGATCAGGCCGTGGCGCACCGCAGCCATGAGTGCCTGGGCCCGGTTGGACGCGCCCAGCTTGTCGTACAGGCGTGCCACGTAGGTCTTGGCCGTGGACTGGCTGATGAACATCCGGCGGGAGATGGCGGGGATGGACATGCCGTCGCGGAGCAGCCGCAGCACCTCGGCCTCCCGCTGGCTGAGGTTCAGCCGCCCGGCCTGTTCGCGGCGCCGGGTGAGCGCCGCCGCCAGGCCCGAGGCGCTGAACGAGGTGGCCGCGGCGGCGGCGTGCCTGATCGCCGCGAGCAGCTCGTCCACCGGGGCGGTCTTGGCGACGAACGCGGACGCGCCGGACTCCACCGCCCGCAGCAGCATGGCGTCCTGGCTGTGCGCGGTCAGGATGACAATGCCGAGACCGGGGTAGCCGTCCCGGAGGTCCCTGGACAGCCGCAGGCCGTCACCGTCCGGCAGGGAGCTGTCCAGGGTCACCACGTCCGGCCGTGCCGTGGCGACCGCCGGGGCCGCCTCGGCCGCGGTCGCGCACTCGGCCACGATCTCGATGTCGGGATGGCGGGAGAGCAGTTCCCGCAGGCCATACCGGATGAGAGAGTGTGCGCGTCCACGATGGTCAGCCGGATCGGCATGGCGTCCCCTTACCTTCCGTGAGCGCGCTGACTGCACGGACTGTAGTTATTGCACTACACTTTGTGCCTGAACGCATCTCATCAGGCGCACCGCGGCGCAGGGCAGAGCACAACGGCCCCGGGTATCCGGGATCTTCGGCCAGGGCCGAAGGTCCCATCTGGGGTATCGGCCGCCCGCGCGGGACGGACGGGGGACAGCGAGGGGGGCAGATGGCAGACTTCACACCCGCGGCGCCCCGTGGGCGGGTCCTGCTGATCGACGACGACCGGGTCTTCGGCCTGTGGGCCACCAAGGTGCTCGAGTCCCGCGGCTTTGCCATCCAGCACGTGCTCGATCCGATGTCCGGCCTCAAGCGCATCGAGTCCGAGCCGTGGGACATCGTGATCACCGACGTCGAGATGCCGCGGATGAGCGGGATCGAATTCCTGGAGCGGATGCGCCGGCTGGAACCGTCGCTTCCGGTCGTCGTGGTCACCGCGCACCCCACGGTGGACCGGGCGGTGGCCGCGATGCGGCAGCCGGTCACCGACTTCATCCACAAGCCGGTCACCGCGGAGGAGTTCGCCGCCAAGGTCTCCGCCCTGGTGGCCCAGCGCAAGCCCGCGGCGGCCACCGGCAAGAAGAGCGTGCTGGCGATCGGGGCGCATCCCGGCGACGTTGAGATCGGGGCGGCCGGCGCGCTGCTGGCCCACCAGGCGGCGGGCCTGGCGGTGACGATCCTGACCATGTCCCGGCCCGCGCGCAACGGCACCGGGGCGGAGCCCGGGCCGCAGGCGCAGCAGGCCGCCGAGGCCATCGGCACCCGGCTGGCACTCGACGACCTGGTCAGGCCCGGTTCCGCCGGCGCCAATCCCGTGAGTGCCGCCCTCGACCGGGTGATCGCGGACACCCAGCCGACGATGCTCTATGGCCATTCCATCCATGACGACAATCCGGAGCATCGCAACGCCCACCTCGCCGCGATGGCCGCGGCGCGGCGGGTCGGCCGGGTCTACTGCTTCCAGTCGCCGTCGGCGACGATCGACTTCCGGCCGACGCACTTCGTCGCGATCGACGATCAGTTCGACGGCAAGCTGCGGGCGGTCGGGGCATTCACCGGCCAGGACGAGGTGCGGGCGTTCCTGGAGCCCGACCAGGTCACCTCGACCGCGCTCTACTGGGCGCGGTACTGCCAGGCGCAGCACGCCGAGGCGTTCGAGGTGATCAGGGACGGCTAGGCCTGGAGCCGCCATTGAGCACGATCACCTGAGTAGCCACCGCGACACGGTACCGGCAGGCGCGCCCTCAGCCGCCCGGTGGCCCGGCCCTCTCCAGCACCAGCCCGTCGTGGCCGGAGTACACCACCCGCCAGCCCGGCAGCCGGGTCAGCGCGGTGCCCAGCCAGCCGTGCTGCTTGCGGTTCACCACCACCAGGTCATACCCGCGCAGCAACTCCTGCCAGCCGGGCCTGCGGGCCGACAGGAACGTGGCGTAGGCCCGGAGCTGGGCCACCGAGAACTGCTCCAGCCGGGCGTCGTAGCCGACCCGGCCGAACATGGCGGGGTGCAGCCAGAGCATGGGCGGGCTGGACCATTCGTCGGCGAGGACCCTGGCCCCCGGGTGCCGCGCCGCCAGCGCGGCCGCCGCGCCGATGGCGCGCACCGGGACCAGGCTCTCGAACCTGGCGGCGGGCTCGGCGGCGATCAGGCCGACCCCGATCAGGGCCGCCGCCGCGAGCACCCCGGCGGTGGCCCGGCTGAACGCCGGGCTGAGGCTCGGTGCGCGGCCGGCGGTACTCCGGGCCAGCGTGTCGGCGGCGAGCAGGCTGCCGGCGAAGGCGAAGAACGCCTGGTTGCGGATCGCGGTCAGGGCCATGACGAGCAGGCCCAGGGCCATCGCGGCCAGCACCGGATCGGGCCGGGTGCCGCGCCGCCAGGCCACCGCGACCGCGATCACGCAGGCCACGAGCAGCGCGAAGAAGCCCATGCTGACCAGGTACAGCGGGTTCGGCCGCTGCCATTCCGTGACGTAGTGGCTCAGCGCGGGCGCCACCCTGTTGACGCTCGTGTAGTACCCGATCACCGCGGTGCCGTACGGGGTGCACAGCACGCTCGCGGCGCCGGCCACGCCGAGCGTGAGGTAGCCGAGCACCGCCCGCGGGCCGGTCCGCCGCGCCGCCGCCGCGATGGCCCGGTACCCCGCGTACAGGGCGACCATCCCCGCCCCGATCAGCACGGAACCGTGCGTGTTCGCCCACAGCACCAGCACCGGGAGGACGAGCCAGGTGCGGGCCCGCGGCCGGGGCGCCCTGCTGTCCAGCACGACCAGCCACAGGGTAAGCGCGAACAACGGGTAGGCGAAGCTCTGCGCCCGGATCACGATGTTGCCCAGGTAGACGATCACGGTGCCGCAGGTCCACAGGAACACGCGGGCCGGCGGCACGCCCCGGCTGCGCATCGCCAGCGCCAGCACGGCGAATCCGGACGTGAGGACCAGCGAGGACAGCAGCGCCACGGCCGGGTACCCGCCGGCCGCCCAGGCGGCGTAGTAGAGCACGTGGGCCAGCCACTGCTGGTCGGTCCAGGGCGCGCCGTGGGCCACCACGGTGACCACGTTCTGGTGCGGGATACCGTGCGCCACGATGTACCGCCCGGCGTACAGGTCGTAGTAGCTGTCCGCGAACAGGTAGCGGCTGTACTCCAGGCTCACCATCAGGCTCAGCGCCACGAGTGCCACCAGCCAGGGCAGGAACGGCGTGCCCCGGTCCTCCGGCCGCGCGGCGGCGGCCTTCTGGACCCGCCCGGCGGGCCGCTGGCCCAGTCCCACACCGCCACCCGGTCGATCCCGCATCTGCGACCTCTCCTCCGCGGCAGACACAAGAGGGAATTCGCGGCCCGTTCCGGCGGCAACCCCGGCAGGGCCCGCTAACGCACCTAGTTACTTGAAGTCACTGATACACTACACATTGTGACTGATCAGGCGGAAGGCGCAGGCCACGGCCGTGGCAGCGGGCGGGTCCTGGCCCGTGTCCGCCAATCGGCCGACACGCCGGCCGACCGGTGATCTTCCCTGACCGTTCGGCCGATACCCGGCCCAGGAGACATCTTCCAATCTTGACTACGATAAGTAATACTCACCTCACTGGGAGTGACACCCAGCTCGCGAACTTGGAAGGAGTTCGAGATGCTCAGGTACTTCGTGTCTATCCAGAACACGCTCGCCCGGGCGCTGCAGCGGGACGACCGCGGCGCGACCGCCGTCGAGTATGGCCTGATGGTCGCGCTGATCGCCGCGGTGATCGTGACTGCGGTCACGCTTATCGGCACGAACCTCACCAGCGTGTTCAACAAGGTTGCCAACGCCATCTGACCTCGGCCACCCGGGGGACACCCGGCAGCCCGCCACCGCTGCGGCGGGCCCGGGTGGTGCCCACGACGGACGGTCGGCGGCGGCCCGTGCTGCGCGCCGCCGGCGTCGGTCTTGACATGCCGGGCCCGGTGCCGGCGTGGCGCCGGGCGGCCCGGACAGGCAAGGGAGCAGCCATGAGGCGGCGCCAGGCCGCGACGGACGCACGCGACCGCGGTTCCGTGGCCGTGGAGTTCGCGCTGCTGCTGCCCGTGCTGCTGCTGATCATCTTCGGTGTCATCGACTTCGGCCGGGCGATCAACGCCCAGATCACGCTGACCCAGGCGGCCCGCGAGGGCGCCCGGCTGGCGTCGCTCGGCTATTCGGCTTCCGCCGTGCAGACCCGCGCGCAGAGTGCGGCGACCGGGCTGAGCGCGGTGACCGTGACCGTGTCCTCTTCCTGCCCCAGCGGCGCCGGGACGGGCGTGGACGCGGTGGTGCAGACCAGCTACCAGTTCTCGTTCATCACCCCGGTCGGGGCCCTCGCGGCGATGTTCGGCAGCGCCAGCTTCGGCTCGACGCTGACGCTCACCGCCACGGGGGAGATGCCATGCGAGACGTTATCCGCGGCCTGGCCCGCGCGGCCGCGCTACCCCCCCGCGACGAGCGCGGCGTGGTCGGCGTGCTCACCGGGCTGCTGATCGGCACGGTGCTGCTGGGCCTGGGCGCCCTGGTCATCGACGTGGGCCAGCTCTACCAGGAGCGGGCCGAGCTGCAAAGCGGCGCCGACGCGGCGGCGATCGCGGTGGCCAAGAGCTGCGCCACCGGCAGCACCTGCACGCCGAGCCTGGCCGCCCAGTACGCCAACGAGAACGCCTCGGCGCTGACCGGCGGGACGGCCACGGTCACCCTGGTCTGCGGTTCGCTCGGCGGCCTGAGCGCCTGCCCGGCGAGCACCGGGGCGATGACCGACTGCCCGCCGGCGCCGGCCGGCAGCCAGGGCTACGTCGATGTGCACACCGCCACCCAGACCTCCGGGGGCGGCACGGTCATCGTGCCGGTCCTGGCCAAGGCGCTGCTGGGCAACAACAGCTACACGGGCACCCAGGTGCTGGCCTGCGCACAGGCGTCCTGGGGCGGGCCGGCGTCGGGGAACACCCTCGCGTTCGCGATTTCCGCCTGCTCCTGGGACTCGTGGACGAGCGTGGGGACGAACTTCGCGCCCGCGCCGCCCGTCGTGCCGCCGGCCTCCTACGATCACCAGCTCAACCTGGCCAGCCTCGGCAACGACGCTGGCTGCTCCGGCGAGACGTCGGGCTCGGATGGGGCCGGCGCGTTCGGCTGGGCGGCGGACCAGACCGGGACCTGCGGGATCTTCACCAACACTGCCACGTTCCCGGCCGCTACCGGCGCGTCGGCCGGGTCGACCTGCCAGACCGCGCTCGCCTCGGCGCAGTCCAGCCGGAAGGCGATCCTCCTGCCGGTCTACACGATCGTCAGCGGCACGGGCAGCAACGCCGTCTTCACGCTCAAGGGCTTCGCCGCCTTCGTCGTCACCGGCTTCAGCCTGCCCGGCTTCTTCGCGTCGGACTGGCTGAAGAACAGCAACAACACCTGCAGCTACAAGTGCATCGACGGTTACTTCACCAAGGCGCTGATCCCGGGCAGCAACGGCGGCGGCGGCGCCTACCTGGGTGCCTCGGGGCTTGGGCTCAGCGGATGAGCGGGGACGGGGACGTGCCGGGCACGTGCACCCAGGGGATCATCCCATCCACAGGTTCGATGGGCGGCACCTACCTGGGTGCCGCGGTCATCAGGATCACCGGCTGACTCGGTCATGAAGGGGACGCATGAAACGACGGCTACTGATCATCGTGCTAGCGCTGATCCTCGCGGCGGTCGGCACCAGCGGAGTACTCGCTTACGTCCGGGGGGCCGACGCCCGCGCCATCGCGGGGATGAAAGCGGTCAGCGTGCTCGTGGCGCAGAAGAAGATCACCTCCGGCACCACGGCCGGCTCCGCGCTGCACAGCGGGCTGCTCGCCAGCCAGACGCTGCCCGCCTCGTCGGTGCCGGCCAGCGCGCTCAGCGCGATCACCGGCCCACTGTCCTCGCTGGTGCTCAGCGCGGACCTCCAGCCCGGGCAGTTGCTGCTGCGCCCGATGCTGGTCACCGCCGCCCAGACGACGAGCGGCCTGGCGATCCCGCCGGGGATGATGGCGCTGACGCTCAGCTTCTGCCTTCCCGAGGTGGTGGCGGGCGCGATACAGGCCGGCTCGCAGGTGGCGGTGTTCGACACGGTCGGCTTCAACACCGGCAGCCCGATCTCGGCGGCCCCGGGGTGTGCCGGGGCGCACACGCAGACCGGCGGCACCATCAAGACCCGGGTCGTGCTGCAGCGGGCCGAGGTGCTGTCGGTCGGTTCGGCCCCCGCCGGGGGCACGACAAGCACCGCCACCACGTCCGCGCTCAGCGGATCCAGCTCCGGCTCGTCCAGCCAGGGAAGCCTGGTGACCCTGGCCGTGACCCAGGCCCAGGCCGAGCAGCTCATCCAGATGACCGAGACCGGCCTGCCCTACCTGGCGCTGCTCACCACCAGCTCACACACCACCGCCGACGCCGGGCATCTGCTCGCCGTCCGGCCGGTGCCATCCCCCACGCCCAGCCCGATCGTGACGTTCCCGCTGGTGGTGCCGAGCACCAGCCCGACGGTCCCGGTGACGGCACCCACCACCGCCGCCCCCGCCCCATCCCCCGCACCCACCCAGACCGGCCACAAGCGGAAGTGAGGCGATAACAATGCCCATCCTGTGCGAGCCAGCCGCGGACGCCGGCGAGCTGATGCCGGATCTCGGCAGTGAGGTACGCACCGCCGACGACCTCAGCGCGGCGGCCAAGCTGCTGGACAGCGACCCGGCGGAGAACCTGGTGGTGATCGGGCCGCAGGCCGAGACCGAGGAAGCCCTGGGCTTCGCCTCGGCGCTGCGCATGGTCCGCCCGGCGGTCGGGGTGATCCTGGTGCGTGAGCACACCGACGTGGACCTGCTGAACCACGCGCTCCAGTCCGGCATCCGCGAGGTGGTCCCGGCCGGCGATCACGCCGCGCTGGCCGCCGCGTGCCGCCGGTCCCGTGACGTGTCCTGGCGCATCCTGGCGGCCACCACCACCGAGCGCGCCGGGGCGACGGTGGACGGCAAGATCATCACCGTGTTCACCGCCAAGGGCGGCGTCGGCAAGACCATGCTGGCCATCAACCTCGGCGTGGCGCTTGCCCAGCGCGGTGCCAACCAGGTCTGCGTGGTGGACCTGGACCTGGCCTCCGGCGACCTCGCGATCAGCCTGCTGCTCGACCCGGTGCGCACAGTCGCGGACGCGGTCTCGATGAGCGGCCACATCGACACCACCGGGGCCGCGTCGCTGCTCACCCCCTACCGGCCCGGGCTGGAGATGCTGCTGGCCCCGGTCAACCCGGGCGACGCGGAGAAGGTCCCGCCGTCGCTGGTGGGAGAACTGCTGGCGACGCTGCGCACCATGTTCGACTACGTCGTGGTGGACACCCCGCCGCAGCTCAGCGAGCACGTGCTGACCGCCCTGGACGCCTCCGCGCACCATGTGCTGCTGACCACCCCGGACGTGCCGGCGCTGAAGAACCTGCGCGTCGTGCTGGACGTGCTCGACATGCTGTCCTACCCGGCCGAGATCCGCTCGGTCGTGCTCAACCGGGCCGAGTCCAAGCTGCGCCTCAGCCGGGAAGACGTGGAGCGGGTGATCCGCACACCGGTCGCCGCGCAGATCCCGGCCAGCCGCGCCGTGCCGATCTCGGTCAACAAGGGCACGCCGATCACGCTGGCCAGCCCCGGGCACGCGGTGAGCAAGGCCATCAACAACTTCGCGCGGCAGCGCCTGCTGCCCGCCCCGGTCGCCCGCGGCGGGCGCCGCGGGCGGTCCAGGCAGCGGCCGGCATGAGCCTCTCCGACCGGCTCGCCAAGCAGGCGGGCGGCCAGCGGACGACCGCCCGGCCAACGCACGGCACGCCGGGCCAGGCGGCGCGCCACGCCGACCCGTTCGCCGACGTCCGGCGCACCGTCCACGACGCGCTGCTGGACACGCTCGGGCCGAAGCTCTACGACGCGAACCTCAACGAGCGGGAACTGGAGCAGCGCGTCACCGAGACGCTGCAGACGGTGCTGGAGCGGGACAAGACCCCGATGACGGCGGCCGACCGGCTACGGGTCTCCGAGGAGGTCGCGGACGAGATCCTCGGCCACGGGCCGCTCGAGCCCTACCTGCGGGATCCCGAGGTCTCCGAGATCATGGTCAACGGCCACGACCAGGTCTACGTGGAGCGCGCGGGCCGGCTGTACCCGGTGGCGGCGACCTTCGCCGACGAGAGCCACCTGCGCCGCACCATCGACAAGATCGTGTCCCGGGTCGGCCGCCGCGTGGACGAGGCCAGCCCGATGGTGGACGCCCGGCTGCCCGACGGCAGCCGGGTCAACGCGGTGGTCCCGCCGCTGGCGCTGGACGGCTCGGTGCTGACCATCCGGAAGTTTGCCGCCGACCCCTACCTGGTGTCCGACCTCATCGCGTTCGGCACGCTCACCCCGCCCACGGCCGAGCTGCTGCGGGCCTGCGTGCGCGGCCGGATGAACATCGTGATCAGCGGCGGTACCGGATCCGGCAAGACCACCACGCTGAACGTGCTGTCCTCGTTCGTGCCGGACAACGAGCGGATCCTGACCATCGAGGACGCGGCGGAACTGCAACTGCGCCAGGAGCACGTGCTGCGGCTGGAGGCCCGCCCGCCCAACATGGAGGGGCGCGGCGCGGTCACGATCCGCGAGCTGGTCCGGAACGCGCTGCGGATGCGCCCGGACCGGATCATCGTCGGCGAGGTCCGCGACGGCGCGGCCCTGGACATGCTCCAGGCCATGAACACCGGCCACGACGGCTCCATCACCACGGTGCACGCCAACACGCCCAGGGACGCGCTGGCGCGGCTCGAGACCATGGTGCTGATGGCCGGCGTGGACCTGCCGCAGCGCGCCATCCGCGAGCAGATGGCCTCGGCGATCCACCTCATCGTGCAGCAGGCCAGGCTGAAGGACGGCACCCGGCGGATCACCCACGTCACCGAGGTGGACGGCATGGAGGGAGACATCATCACCCTTCAGGACGTATACCTGTTCGACTTCAAGGCCGGCGTGGACGAGCACGGCGCGTACCGCGGTGAGCTGCGCAGCACCGGGCTGCGGCCGCACTTCCTCGACTGGCTGGCCGATCGCGGCGTGCATGTCTCGCCACAGTCCCTGGGCCTGCAGGAGATAGCGCGATGAGCCGGGGCACGCTGTGGCAGGCCGGCCATGACCTGGCCAGCGGCGCCGTCCAGCGCTGGCCGGCTTCGGCGATCCTGGCCCTCGGCTGCGTCTTCCTGGCGATGTTCCTGGCCGGGGCGCTGCTGATCGGGATGGTGCGGCCCGATGACCGGGCCAGGCGGCTGGCGGCGCGGATCGACCGCTACGGGTCCCGGCATGTGGCCGCCCGCTCCGACCGGCCTCTGGGCCGGGTGGCCGGCCGCCTGGTATCGCCGGTGCTGCGGGTAGGCGGCACCGAGGAGAAGCTGGCGCTGCGGCTGGACCTGGCCGCCATCAGGTGGGACCCCACCGAGTGGGTGCTGGCCGGGGCCGGCGTCAGCCTGGTGCTGATGATCGTGCTGACCGTGCTGTTCGGCAACGTGCTGATCGCGCTGGTGCTCGGCGCCCTGGCCGGCTGGCTGGGCATGAAGGCCGGCCTGAACTTCCTGATCCGGCGGCGCCAGTCCAAGTTCGCCGACCAGTTGCCCGACATGCTGCAGTTCGTCGCGGGCTCGCTGCGCTCCGGTTTCTCGCTCGGCCAGGCGCTGGACGCGGCGGTGCGGGAGGACACCCAGCCGGTGGCCGGCGAATTCTCCCGTGCGCTGGCGGAGTCCCGCATCGGGGTCGACCTGGAGGACGCGCTGGACCAGGTCGCGGACCGGATGGAGTCGGCCGACCTGCGGTGGACGGTCATCGCGATCCGGATCCAGCGGGAGACCGGCGGCAACCTCGCCGAGGTGCTCGGCAACACCGTGGAGACGATGCGCGAGCGTGCCATGCTCAAGCGGCATGTCCGGGCGCTGAGCGCGGAGGGCCGGCTGTCCGCCTACATCCTGGTCTCGCTGCCGATCTTCATCGGGGGCTGGATCTTCCTCACCCGGCGCAGCTACCTGCGCCCGATGTACACCTCCACGGTGGGGGTGATCATGCTCATCATCGCCGCCATGCTGGTCGGCGGCGGCGCCCTGTGGATGCGCAAGCTGGTCAAGGTGGAGGTGTAGCGATGCCTGCGGCGATCCTGCTGGACGGCGTGCTCGTCGGCCTGGCCATCGCGATGGTGGTGGTGGCCGTGGCGCCGTTCCGGTCCAAGGCCGGCGGGATCGCCAGCGCGACCGCGGTGATCGAGCAGCGCTACGCCCAGCACTTCGACACCGGGGAGGAAGGGCCGGCGCCTGCCGCGCCGCCCTGGCTGGCCGGGATCGGGCGGCGGCTGTCCCCGGCGGGCACCGTCGCGAAGCTGCAGCGCAGGCTGGACATCGCCGGCAACCCGGAGCGCTGGAACACCGACCGGCTGTTCGCGGTGAAGGCCATGGGGCTGGTCGGGCTGGCCGGCCTGGGCCTGCTCATCGGGCTGCACGATCTCACGCTGGCGATCCCGGCCATCGGGCTCGGCGGCCTGGCCGGGTTCTTCGTGCCCGACCTGCTGCTGTACAACACGGGCATCAAGCGGCAGCTGAAGATCCAGCAGGACCTGCCGGACGCCATGGACATGCTCACCATCTGCGTCGAGTCCGGGCTGGGGTTCGACGCCGCGCTGGCCCGGGTGGCCCGCAACTCGGGGGGGCCGGCGGCCGCCGAGTTCTCCCGGGCCCTGCAGGAGATCCAGATCGGCAAGTCCCGGGCCCAGGCGCTCCGCTCGCTGTCCGAGCGGACCACGGTCGCCGAGCTTCGCGCGTTCACCTCCGCCGTGGTCCAGGCGGGCGAGCTGGGCATCCCGATCGCGGACGTGCTGCGCGAGCAGTCCAAGGAGATGCGGCTGCGGCGCCGCCAGCGGGCCGAGGAAAAGGCGCAGCAGGTGCCGGTGAAGATCCTCTTCCCGCTGATCGGCTGCCTGTTCCCCGCGCTGTTCATCATCGTCATTGGGCCGGGTGTGATCTCGATCATGCACTCGTTCATGCACCACTGAGCCACCGCGATGAGAAACCCGCTGCTTGCCTGCGCGCCTTCGGCACGACGTCCCGCGAGGGGGGCCAGGAAACAAGGCGCACGCCGCCCGGACTACGGCAGGCTGATCATGATTCCCACGGCGCTGGGCTTCGTGGTCCTCGACGGGGCGGCCCTGGTCCGCGGCAGCGGCACGGACCCGCTGCACTGGGTAAGCACCGGGCTGGTCTGCGCGTTCTACGCGCTGATCGTCTGGTGCTACCTGCGGCGCGGCCCGGCCAGCGCGACCAGCCGGTCGGTCACCGCCCACGCCGCGGCGGTGACCGCGATGCTGGTCCCGTTCGCGTTCCCGCTGCTGCGCTCGGCACCGCCGGGCGGCGCCCAGCAGTGGGGCGGCGACGCGCTGGTGGCGGGCGGCACCGCCTTGGCGGTCTGGTCGCTGCGGTCACTGGGCCGCAGCGTGTCCGTGCTGGCGCAGGCCAGGGTCCTGGTCGACCGGGGCCCGTACCGGTGGGTGCGGCACCCGCTGTACACCGGGGAGATCATGTCCTCGCTCGGGCTTGCCCTGCTGGCGGGCACCCTGCCGGCGCTGGCCGTCTGGCTCGGGTTCTGTTTCCTCCAGGCGTACCGGGCGCTGCGGGAGGAGCAGTTGCTGCTGGCGGCCATGCCCGCCTACCGCGGCTACCGGGCGCGCACGGCGGCGCTGGTCCCCGGCCTGTTCTTACCGGCGCCTGCGCGTCAGCCCTCGCTCAGCCCGAGCAGGCGCGCGGCGTTCCACTTCAGGATCTTCGGCCGGACCTCGGGCTTGATCGGCAGCGCCTCGAAGTCGGCGAGCCAGCGGTCGGGCGTGATCAGCGGGTAGTCCGAGCCGAACATGACCTTGTCCTTGAGCAAGGTATTGGCGTACTGGACAAGCTGCGGCGGGAAGTACTTCGGCGACCAGCCGGACAGGTCGATGTACACCAACGGCTTATGGGTCGCCACCGCCAGCGCCTCGTCCTGCCAGGGGAACGACGGGTGCGCCAGCACAATGGACAGCCCGGGGAAGTCCGCCGCCACGTCGTCGACAAGCAGCGGGCTGGAGTATTTCAGCCGGACGCCGCCTCCGCCGGGGGCCCCGGCGCCGATCCCGGTCTGCCCGGTATGGAACACCACGGGAACGCCGAGTTCCTCGATGGCCTCATACAACGGGTACGCGATCCGGTCGTTCGGATAGAACGCCTGCATGCTGGGGTGGAACTTGAAACCGCGGATGCCATGCCCGGCGACCAGGCGGCGCGCCTCGCGGACACCGGCCTTGCCGCGGGCCGGGTCGATGCTCGCGAACGGGATCAGCACGTCAGGGTTGTCGGCGGCCGCCTGCGCCACCTCCTCGTTGGGCACACCCGGAATCCCGGTGGCGGCCTCCGCGTCGACCGTGAACACCACGCACGCCATGCGCCGCTCCCGGTAGTAGGCGGCGATCTCCGGCAGGGCGGGCGACCGGCGGTCCGCCTTGAACAGGGCCCGCGACGCGTCGTGCAGTTCCGCGCTCAGGGACCCCTGCCCGGCCGCGGACACCTCGGCGTGCGCGTGCACGTCGATCGCGGCCAGATCGTCAACGTTCATGGCACGCTCCTCCGGCTACCGGGCAGGTGTGCAGGCGATGACCGCCGAGCGTACCGCCTCCCGCCCGGCAGGTCGGCTCCGGCCGCGGGGCGCCCGGTCACGGGACGTGGCCACCGGTCGGCCCCGCGGCGAGGATCACCAGCAGCGCGCCGCCGAGCAGGAACGGCCCGAAGCTGATCGTGCCGCGCAGCGTGACCCGGTGGGCCGCCAGCAGCGCCAGGCCGGCCAGCCCGGCCAGGATGAAGCCGAGGGCGGCCCCGGTCAGCACGGCCCGCCAGCCCAGCCAGCCCAGCACCAGGCCGGCCAGCCCGGCCAGCTTGATGTCACCGCCGCCGAGCTGGCCCGGCCGGGCCAGCCCGAGCAGCAGGTACCCGGCCGCCAGCACCAGGCCGCCGAGCAGCGATCGCCACAGCGCCGCCAGGTCGTGCCCGGTCAGCGCGGCGATGGCGAGCAACCCGATCAGGACCGGGTAGGCGGGCAGGGTGAGCCGGTCGGGCAGCCGCTTGACGCTGATGTCGATCGCGGCGAGGGCCACGCCGAGGGCGCCGAGGAACCCGAGCGCGAGCGTGAGCGGCTGGCCGCCGAACCGGCCGGCCAGCAGCGCCAGCACCGCCGCGGTGGCCAGTTCGAGCACCGCGGGAGTGCCCAGGGCGCGCCCGCACTCCGGGCAGCGCAGCAGCGGCCAGCGGCCCAGCCGGGTGTCACAACCGGGGCAAGCGACCCGGTCCGGGGCACCGGCCGGTACCGAGAGCCGGAAGACCTGGCCGCGGAGCAGCGCCCCGGCCACCAGGCCCGCAGCCGCGCCAGCCGCCGCCCACGCTAGGTTCACACGCCCCCCACCATGCGATTACGTACTGTAATCATACTTTGATGCCTCGGGAGCGTCACGCCGCAGCCGCCGGGCCGAACGCCGCATCGCTCCGCGCTGCGGCTTCCCGGCGGCGAGACTCTGCAGGTTTCGGGGGCAAGCCCCCGGACCCCTGTGCCTCCCGAAGCCAGCGAAGCGCCCGCGAGGGAGGCAGGCTGCGGAGCTCAGCGGCACGGCGGTGCGTAGCTCAGGCCGGGCACGTAGGCGCGCCACTCGGCGCGGGTCAGCGGCTGCCCGGCCAGCGCGCACACGGCCCGGGCCGCGTCGCTGGCCCGGGTATCCCAGCGCCAGACCAGCCCGGCCGAGTCCGCCGCGGCCAGCGTCCGCCCGCCGGCCCCGAACGCGACCGAGTAGACGTGCCCGGCCGGCCCGGTCAGGGCGGCGATCAGCGCCGGGTGCGCGGGACGGGCCAGGTTCCACAGCCACACGCTGCCGTCGGTGTTGCCCGCGGCCAGGACGTTCCCGCCGGGGCTGAACGCGACCGAGTACACATAGCCGGCCGGCCCGGCGAGCACCGGGCCGATGTGGTGCGGCCGGGCCGGATCCGTGACGTCCCAGAGCCGGACGTCCTTGTCCGCGCTGCCGACCGCGAGCACCCGCCCGCCCGGGCTGAACGCCACCGAGTACGCGGTGCTGGACGGCCCGGTGAGCGCCTTGCCGAGCTGGGCCGGCGCGGCCGGGTCCGCCACGTTCCACAGCCGCACCCTGTCGTCCGCGCTGGCGGCGGCCAGGACCCGCCCGCCGCGGCCGAACGCGACCGAGAACACATAGGTGTGTGCGTCCGGGATCACCGCAAGCTGCCGGGGCCGCGCCGGATCGGTGAGGTCCCAGAGCCGCACGGTCCCGTCGTCGCCGCCGCTGGCCAGCAGCTTCCCGTCCGGGCTGAACGCCACGAACTCGACGAGGCCGCCGGCCGAGGCGGGCTGCGCGGTGCCGAGCGGGATCAGGCCGGGCCCGCGCCGCCAGAGCTGGATCCGCCCGTCGGCGTACCCGGTGGCGAGCAGGTTCCCGCCGGGGGAGAAGGCCACCGCGTTGACGATGTCCCCGGGGGCGGCACCAGGGATGGCGGCACTGGCCGTCAGCGCGCGGGCTGCCGGGTTCCAGAGCTGGAGGCCGGCGCCCCCGGCCGCGAGCGCCCCGCCGCTGGGGCTGAACGCGATGCTGTTGACCTGGCTGCCGGTGATCAGGCCCGGCGGAGGAACCTGCCAGGCCCGGGCATAGCCGTCGGCGTCGCCGGCGACGAGCAGGCCGGGGCCGTCCCAGGCCAGCGAGGTCACCGGTTGCGGCTGGGGCAGGATGCCGAGCGGCGCGCCGGTCACCGCGTTGAACAGCCGCACCTGGTCATCCGACCCGGCCTCGGCCAGCACCTGCCCGCCGGGGCTGTAGGCGACCGCCATGATCCAGTCGGTGGCGCCGCGGAGGCGCTTGACCGGGACAGGCTTGGCGGGGTCGGTGATGTTCCACCGCCAGACCTTGTCGTCATAGCTGCCGGCGGCCAGTTCGCCGCCGCCGGGGCTGAACGCCACCGAGTCCACGACGCCGGCCGGCCCGGTCAGCGGCTTGCCGGCCGGCCGCGGCCTGGCCGGGTCGGCCACGTCCCACAGGCGCACCTTATGGTCCGCGCTGCCCGCCGCGAGCAGCCGCCCGTCCGGGCTGAACGCCACCGCGTGCACGAACCCGGCGGCCCCGGTCAGCGGGCCGCCTGCGGGAACACCGTGCCCGGGATCGCTGACATCCCACAGCCGCACGGTCTTGTCGGCGCTGCCCGCCGCCAGCAGCCTCCCGTCCGGGCTGAACGCCAGGGCATAGATCGTGTTCCCCGGGCCGGTCAGCGGGCCGCCGAGCGGCACGGGGTGACGTGGGTCAGCGACGTTCCACAGCCGGACCTCCCGGTCCTGCCCGGCCGTGGCGAGTACCCGGCCATCCGGGCTGAACGCCGCCGTGTACAGCGGATGGCCGGCTCCCAGGTTTGCGACCGTGCCGATCAGCGCCGGGCGCCCCGGCACGGCCAGGTACCACAGTTTGAGCGTCCCGTCCGCCGCCGCCACCGCCAGCAGGTCCCGGCCGGGGGCCAGCGCGACCGACTGCACCGGCATCGCCGAATCCTGCATCCGGGCCGCCATGGGCGTCCCCGACGACTCCAGCAGGCTGGCCCGGGCCTGCTGGGTGTGGGAGATGTCGTAGGCGGCCACCGAGAGCTGCGCGGCCAGGCCCGGATCGTTGGCGCGGACCTGGTCGGCCTCGATGGCCACGGTCCGCGACTGCGCCGGATCCTGCGCGGTGAGCAGGAGTTGCCGCTGGCGGAACGCGTAGCCGGCCAGTCCCACGGTGAGCAGCACCAGGACGGTCAGCGCCGCGACTAGTTGCCGCAGCCGCCGGGTCCGGCGCCGCTGCGCCGCCTGCTGGGCGCGCTCCTCGGCGATGCTCGCGCCGACGAAGTTACGGGCGTCCTGGCTCAGCGCGTCGCGGTGCGCGGTGCTGCCCGCCCAGCCGGCCGCCAGGGCGAGCTGCCCGCCGCGCAGCAAAGCGGCCGCCTCCCGGCCGGCCTGTGCCCACGCCTGCGCCGCCACCTCGATGAACCGCCGCATCCTGAAGTCCTCACGGTCGGCGTCGATCCAGCCACGAAGCCGGGGCCAGGCGCCGAGCAGCGCCTCGTGGGTGATCTCCGCCGCCGCCTGGTCCTTGGTGACCAGGCGATGCGTGACGAAGCGCTCGAGCACCGCCGCCGCCGCGCTGGCATCCCCCGGGAGGTCGCTGAGCGGCAGCCGGGCCCGGGTCTGGATGCCGTCGTCGCCGCCGTGCACCAGCCGGAGGAACAGCTGCCTGGCGACCTCCTGCTGGCCGGTGTCCAGCGTCGCGTAGGCGTCCTCCGCGGTCCGCGCGATGGCATCCCGTATCCCGCCGCTGGCCTGGTAGTCGGCGACGGTCAGGCGGCCGCCGCGGCTGCGGGTCCAGGTGGCGAGCAGGGCGTGGGAAAGCAACGGCAGCGCCCCGGCCTCGTGCCCGCCCGGGCCGGGCGCGCCGGGCGGGCGCATATCGGCCAGCAGCACCTCGACCAGGCCGTCCTCGATGTCCCGGCCCGCCTTGCGCGCGGGCTCCACGATCGCCCGGCGGAGCTGCCCGGCGGACATCGGGCCGACCACGATCTGCCGTTCCTGCAGCGACCGGGCCAGCCCCGGGTAGCCGAGCGCGTGACCGTAGAAGTCCGCGCGCAGGCCGAGCACGACCAGGGTGTGCTCGGACAGGGCGGACAGCGCGGTGACGAACTCCCGCCGCCCGGTCTCGTCCGCTCCCGCGGTGAAGATCTCCTCAAGCTGATCCACGATGATCGCCGGTGGCTCGTCCCCCCGCCCGGCGAGCCGGGCGTACCGCCCCGGGTCCTCGCGCAGCCCCTGCGCCAGCAGCCCGGCGCGCAGCGGTCCCTCGGTCCCTGGCCAGGCCAGCGGCGCCAGATACCCGGCCAGGGCCGGCAGCGGCGCGGCGCCCGGCGTGATCAGCACCACCGGGCGGCCGCCCGGCCGGGCCGTGCTGCCAGTGCGCAGCCGCGGGACCAGGCCCGCCCGCAGCACTGAGGACTTGCCGGACCCCGACGGCCCGACCACCGCCAGCGGCATCCCCGGCGCACCCGGCCCGGTCGCCAGCCGGACCAGGTGCAGCACTAACTCCTCGCGGCCGAAGAACCAGGCGGCGTCCTCGGGCTGGAAGCTGGCCAGGCCCCGGTACGGAGCCGGGCCGCCGGCCGGCGGCCGGCCCGGCGCGCGGCGGACCCGGTTCAGCGCGTCCAGCCAGCGGCGCACCTGCCCGGCATCGGTGATCTGGCAGGCGGCCAGGATGCTGGGCAGCAGTTCGGGCTGCCGCGCCGGCGGGAGGTGGCGCGCGGCGAAGTAGTCGCCGACCGTGCTGACCGGGATCCCGCTTGCCTTCGCTACCTCCCGGATGGTGAGCCCCGCCTGTTGCCGGGCCAGGGTGAGCTCGCGGCCGAAGTCCTGCTGGCTGGTGATCCGCGCAGGGTCAGGATCTCCGGGATCCGGTAATGATTGACGCGTCATCGGCTCCCCTCGTGCGCCCCGTTGGGCCGCCGGCGCGGCATGCCCCGTAAAGTGACCCGGACCACCGCAAGCCGCTGATCCGCGGGCTGGCGAGCAACAGGTCAGTTCACATCTAACGCCCTATTGGGCCCCCATGGGTGCGGTATCGGAGCATGCGTCCGCGGCGCCGGTCCGCATCGGGACGGTTACCGGGGGTGGAATATGACATATGCGTCAGCGTTAACCGGCCCGGTAACCGCGCTATGACATGAGCGTCAGCTTCGAGTGACATATGCGTCAGGTTCTGCGCGGCAGCCGCCGCGCGGCCGCCCCGGCGCCGTTCCGCGGAAGTGCCGGGCGCCCGCCGGAGCAAATGACAGGCTACGGCAACACCCGGTGCGGCAAGGGAATTCAAGCGCCCGGGCCCGGCGCCCGGGCACGATTCACCGGCCCCTGCGCGGCCGCCCTCGTCATGCACTCTGCCTGCGGGTTCACGCGGCAAACCCGCCCGTAGCCGAGCAGGACGGGCCGCGCCGGGCCAAATGTTCCCGGACGCCCAGGAAATGGCTCGGTAAAGACGTCGCTGGCGGCCGCGGTTTGCCAGCCGTGGACTTGCGGGGAGCTACGACCGTAATGTAAATGTCTTTGCCGGGGCCGGCGCGGTGCCGGGCCTTGCGAGTTCTGCGACATCGGTGTCACATGACGCCGATGTCATTGTTTGCATTCACCTGTCAGCTGTGAAGGAATAGGGGACGTGACCCGGGATGCGACACGATCGGACGATGCCAGCGCACCCGGAGCGGTCATGGGGCGGGGTGGCGGGGCCGGAGCTAGCACCGAGCCGGTCAGGGTGATCACCTCCCAGGCCGGCGCCAAGGCCGCGGACGAGAACTTCCCCGTCGCGCTCCGGCTGCTTCCCGGCCGCTACCGCCAGTCCCTGACCGCCGTCTACGGCTTCGCCCGGTCGGCCGACGACATGGGCGACGAGGCGCCGCCGGCCGAGCGGCTGGCCCTGCTCGACGAACTCGAAGCCGACCTGGGCCGGCTCTACCGCCCCCGGCCCGGCGGGGCAGGCCCGCGGCTCCCGGTGGTCCGGGCGCTCGCGCCGGCCGTCGCGCGGTATGCGATCCCCGCCCAGCCGTTTCTCGACCTGATCCAGGCGAACCGCCAGGACCAGCGGGTCACCCGCTACCAGACCTTCGACGAGCTGCTCGGCTACTGCCGCCTGTCGGCCAACCCGGTCGGCCGGATCGTGCTGCACGTCTTCGGCGCGGCCACACCGCACCGCGAACGGCTCTCCGACCTGGTCTGCACCGCGCTGCAACTGGCCGAGCACTGGCAGGACGTGGCCGAGGACCTGCGGGCCGGCCGGGTCTACCTGCCGGGCAAGGACCTCGCCGCCTACGGCGTCACCGAGGCCGACCTGGCCGCGCCGTCCGCGTCGCCGCAGGTCCGGGCGCTGCTCGCGTTCGAGGTCCGCCGGGCCGCCGACCTGCTGGACGAGGGCGCGCGCATCGTCGGCACGCTGCGCGGATTCGCCAGGGCGGCGGTGGCCGGGTACGTGGCGGGCGGCCGGGCCGCCCTCGCCGCGATCACCGCCAGCGACTGCGACGTGCTCGCCGCCACCCGCCGCCCGCGCAAGCCCCGCGTGGCGGCCGAACTCCTCCGTGCCTACGTGACGGGAAGGTGACGTGACCACCGACGTCGTCCGCGCCGCCTACCGGCGCTGCGAGGAGATCACCTGGTCCCAGGCCAGGAACTTCTCCTACGGCATCCGGCTGCTCCCCCCGGCCAAGCGGCACGCCCTGGCGGCCGTGTACGCCTTTGCCCGGCGGATCGACGACATCGGGGACGGCACCCTGCCCGCCCCGGAGAAGCTGGTCCTGCTCGAGGAGGCCCGGGCCGCGCTGGCCGCGCTCCCGGCCGGCCGGGTCGGCGGCGACGAGGTCCTGGTCGCGCTGGCCGACGCCGCGGCACGGTTCGACATCCCGCTCGCCGCGTTCGGCGAGCTGATCGACGGCTGCGCGGCCGACGTGCGCGGCGTCAGCTACGCCACCTTCGACGACCTGCTGCACTACTGCCGGTGCGTGGCCGGGTCGATCGGGCGGCTGTCCCTCGGCGTGTTCGGCACCAGCGACCCGCAGCAGGCCGTGCCGCTGGCCGATTCGCTCGGCGTCGCGCTCCAGCTCACCAACATCCTGCGGGACATCCGCGAGGACTACGCCAGCGGCCGGATCTACCTGCCCGCGGAGGACTTCGCCCGGTTCGGCTGCGCCCTGGGCGCCGACCCCGCCGACGACCCCGGCCAGGGCAAGCTCACCGCGCTCGTGGAGTTCGAGGCGGACCGCGCCCGCACCTGGTACGCCAAGGGCCTGGCGCTGATGCCACTGCTTGACCGGCGCAGCGCCGCCTCGGCCGGGGCCATGGCGGGCATCTACTACCGGCTGCTGGAAAACATCGCCGCCAGCCCCGCCGCCGTGCTCACCCGCCGGGTGTCGCTGTCCGCGCGGGAGAAGGCCGCGGTGGCGGCCAAGTCGCTGGCGTCGGCGGCGGTCCGCCCGCCGCGCCGCCGGCCACGGCCGCCCGCCGCAGCCCCTGGAGCGGCCGGGTGACCGCGAAGGCAGTCGCGCCGCATGTGGCGGTGGTGGGCGGCGGGCTGGCCGGGATCACCGCCGCCATCGCGCTCGCCGAGACCGGGACCCGGGTCACCCTGCTCGAAGCCCGGCCCCGCCTGGGCGGCGCCACCTGCTCGTTCAGCCGCGGCGGCCTGACCGTCGACAACGGGCAGCACGTGTTCCTGCGCTGCTGCACCGCCTACCGCGGGCTGCTGGCCAGGCTCGGCATGACCGGCTCGGTGACGCTCCAGGACCGCTTCGAGGTCACCGTGCTGCGCCCCGGCGGCCGCGCCACGCTGCGCCGCACGGCGCTCCCCGGCCCGCTGCACATGGGCCAGGCACTCGCCGGCTACCGGCACCTTTCCTATCCGGAACGACTCCGCGTGGTGCCCGCGGCCCTCGCGATGACCAGGCTCGACCCGGCCAGCCCCGGGCTGGACGAGCGGCGCCTCGGTGACTGGCTCGCCGCCCACGGGCAGGGCGAGCATGCCCGGCGGGTGCTGTGGGACCTGTTCACGGTGTCCTCGCTGAACGTCGCCGGGGATGACGCGAACCTGGCGCTCGCCGCCACCGTGGTGAAGACCGCGCTGCTGTCCGCGCGGGACGCGGCGGACATCGGCGTCCCGGCCGTCCCGCTCGGCGAGCTGCACGGCCAGGCCGCGGCCAGCCTGCTCGGCCGGCTGCGCGCCCGGGTCCGGCTCGGCGCGAAGGCGGCGGCGGTGGAGGCGCTGCCTTCCGGCGGGTTCTGCGTCCGCCTGGCCAGCCGCGGCACGGCCGAGCCGAACGGCGGTGAGATGATCCGGGCCGACGGGGTGGTCCTGGCGGTCCCGCCGGAGATCACGGCCTGCCTGCTGCCGCCCGCGGCCGGACAGGCCATCGGGGGGTTCCCGGGGGGTCGCTCCCCCGGGCGAGCAGGGCCCGGGCCGGGGGAGTGGCTGCGGATCGGCACCTCGCCGATCGTCAACGTGCACGTGATCTACGACCGGCGGGTGACCAGGCTGCCGTTCGCCGCCGCGGTGGACTCGCCGGTGCAGTGGGTGTTCGACCGGACCGGGCCGTCGGGCCTGCGCGAAGGGCAGTACCTGGCGATATCGCTGTCGGCGGCGGATGCCTACGCCGACGTCCCGGCCGCCCGGCTGCGGGAGCAGTTCCTGCCCGCGCTGGCCGAGTTGTTCCCCGCGGCGGCGCAGGCGCGGGTCGTCGATTGCTTCGTCACCAGGGAGCGCCGGGCCACGATGCGCCAGGTACCCGGGGTAGGGCGGCTGCGGCCCGGGGCCGCGACCGCCACGCCGGGCCTGGTCCTCGCGGGCGCCTGGACCGACACCGGGTGGCCGGACACGATGGAGGGAGCCGTGCGGAGCGGACTGAACGCGGTGCGGGAACTGCGCCGGAGCCTGGGCAGCACGGCACCGCGCTGGGCAACGGGCCGGGCAGCGGCGGTCAGCAGCGGCGCGACCGGGGGGCCGGCATGACCGCGGTGATGCCCGCCGGCGTAGCGACCGCGCGGGACCTGGTCGGCCCGGCGATGACCGCCGCCGTGGCGCGGCTCAGCCCCGAGGTGCGCACGGTCGCCGCTTACCACCTGGGCCTGGCCGGGCTGAACGGGCATGTGACGGAGCACGGGCGGTCCGCCGGTGACGGCCTGCCGGCCGTCACCGTGCCACCGCCGGCCGGCCGCCGGGCCCCGGCCGGGCCGCCGCCCGCCCCGCCCGCCGAGCCGCCCGCCAAGCCGGGCGGCTCGGGGAAGGCGCTGCGGCCGGCGCTGGCCCTGCTGTCCGCGCGGGCGGCGCTGGCCGCGCCGGAGCGCGGGGTTCCCGCCGCGGTCGCCGTGGAACTCGTGCACAACTTCTCGCTGCTGCACGACGACATCATGGACGGCGACCGCGAGCGCCGGCACCGGCCCACCGCCTGGACGGTGTACGGGGTCGGTGCCGCGATCCTGGCCGGGGACGCCATGCTGGCCCTGGCCCAGGACATCCTGCTCGAGGACAAGGCGCCGCAGGGCCTGTGGGCGGCCCGCTGCCTGTCCGCGGCGGTGCAGCGGCTGATCGCCGGGCAGGGCGCGGACCTGGCGTTCGAGCGCCGCGACGACGTCTCCCTCGCCGAGTGCCAGGAGATGGCCGGGGACAAGACCGCGGCGCTGATGGCCTGCGCGTGCAGCATCGGCGCGATCCACGTCGGCGCGCCGCCGGCCGTGGCCATGGGGCTGGCCGGGTTCGGCGCGCACGCCGGGCTGGCCTTCCAGCTCACCGACGACCTGCTGGGCATCTGGGGCAGCCCGGCGGTGACCGGCAAGCCGGTCCGCTCGGACCTGCGGGCGCGGAAGAAGTCGCTGCCGGTGGTGGCCGCGCTGACGGCCGGCACCCCGGCCGCCGCCGAACTGTCCGCGCTGCTGCGCCGGGAGGACGAGCTCAGCGAGGAGGACCTGGCCCGCGGCGCCGGGCTCGTCGAGGAGGCGGGCGGCAAGGACTGGACGGAGAACGAGGCCGCGGCCCAGCTCGCGGCCGCGCACCGGTGCCTGGCGGAAACTCCGATGCCGGACGACGTCCGGGCGGAGTTCGCCGGGATCGCCGAGTTCATCACCGCGCGGCAGTGGTGAGGGGATAGGGAGCCGATGACAGTCACGCAGCCACGGCATGCCGGGCCCTGCGCCGCCGGGCCGGCGGCGGAGGCGCTCGCCCGCGCCCGGGATCACCTGCTCGGCCTGCAGCACGAGCAGGGCTGGTGGCAGGGCGAGCTGGAGACCAACGTCACCATGGACGCCGAGGACCTGCTGCTGCGGGAGTTCCTCGGCGTCCGGACCCCGGAGCAGACCGACGCCGCCGCCCGGTGGATCGCGTCCCGGCAGCGCGACGACGGCACCTGGGCGAACTTCTACGGCGGGCCCGGCGAGCTGTCCACCACGGTGGAGGCGTATGTCGCGCTGCGGCTGGCCGGGCACGAGCCGCAGGCGCCGCACATGGCCAGGGCGGCGGACTGGATCCGCGGCCAGGGCGGGATCCCGGCCACCCGGGTGTTCACCCGGATCTGGCTCGCCCTGTTCGGCGAGTGGTCCTGGGACGACCTGCCGGTGATGCCGCCGGAGCTGATCTACCTGCCCGCCTGGTTCCCGTTCAACGCCTACGACTGGGGGTGCTGGGCGCGGCAGACCATAGTCCCGCTCACCATTGTCGGGGCATTCAGGCCAGCCACGCCGCTTCCGTTTGGACTGAAAGAACTCTGGCCAGCCGGTGCCGGGCCGGTCGTGATCGGGCGGCGGGACCGTCGCAAGGACCCTGCCTGGGCAGCGGCGTTCGGCGGCCTGGACCGGGCGCTGCACGGCTACGAGCGGCGCGCGCACCGGGCCGCGCCGGTGCGGGCGGTGCGAGCAGCGGCGATCCGCCGGTGCGCCGAGTGGATCATCGCCAGGCAGGAGGCCGACGGCTGCTGGGGCGGCATCCAGCCGCCGTGGGTGTACTCGCTGATCGCCCTGCGGCTGCTCGGCTACGGGCTCGACCACCCGGTGATGCGGCGCGGCCTGGCCGGCCTGGACCGGTTCACCATCACCGAGGACACCCCCGAAGGCCCGGTGCGCCGGATGGAGGCGTGCCAGTCGCCGGTCTGGGACACCGTGCTCGCGGTCATCGCGCTCGCCGACGCCGGCCTGCCCGCCGACCACCCGGCCCTGGCCAAGGCGGCGGACTGGCTGCTCGCCGAGGAGATCACCGGGCCGGGGGACTGGCAGGTGCGCCGGCCGGCCCTGGCGCCCGGCGGCTGGGCGTTCGAGTTCGACAACGACAACTACCCCGACATCGACGACACCGCCGAGATGGTGCTCGCGCTGCGCCGGGTGCGGCTCTCTTCACCTCCCGCCCCGGGCGACGGCTCCGCCGCCGCCCTTCCACCCCCGGGTCCCGACGCGCGCCGCAAGGCGGCCATCTCCCGCGGCCTGGCCTGGATCACCGGGATGGCCTCGGCGGACGGCGGCTGGGCCGCCTTCGACGCCGACAACACCTCGCGGCTGGTGGCCAAGCTGCCGTTCTGCGACTTCGGCGCGGTGACCGACCCGCCCTCGGCGGACGTCACCGCGCACGTGGTGGAGGCGCTCGCGGCCGCGGGCCAGGCCGGCAGCCGGGCCGCCAGGCGCGGCGTGGTCTGGCTGTTGAAGGCCCAGGAGGCCGACGGGTCGTGGTTCGGCCGGTGGGGCGCCAACTACGTGTACGGCACCGGCGCGGTGGTGCCCGCGCTGATCGCCGCCGGCGTGCTGCCCGGCAAGCCGGCCATCCGCCGGGCGGTGGCCTGGCTGGAGCAGCACCAGAACCCCGATGGCGGCTGGGGCGAGGACATGCGCTCCTACGACGACCAGTCGCTGGCCGGCCGCGGCGCGTCCACCGCGTCGCAGACCGCCTGGGCGCTGCTGGCGCTGCTCGCGGCGGGCGAGTCCGGGCCGGCCGTCGAGGCCGGGGTCCGCTGGCTGGCCGAGCACCAGCGAAGCGACGGGACCTGGGACGAGCCGCAGTTCACCGGCACCGGGTTCCCGCGCGACTTCTACCTCAACTACCACCTGTACCGGCTCGTGTTCCCGGTGAGCGCGCTCGGCCGGTACCTATCCTCTCCCGCCCCGGGCAACGGCTCCGCCGCCGCCCTTCCACCCCCGGGGACGCCATGACCACCCCGCCGACCTCGCTGCTGGTGTGCTCCCCGCTGCGGCTGGAGGCCCGGGCGGTCCGGCGCGGGCTGCGCGCGGCAACCGCGGGCGGGACCGCCGCGGGCGGAGCCGGCCAGCCGGGCGGCGGAACGGTGCGGGTGACCGGCTACGGCCCGGCCCGCTCCCGGCGGCAGGCGGCCGCCCTGGCCGCCGCGGAGTTCGGCGTGCTGGCCGTCGCCGGGGTCGGCGGCGGCCTGACCGACGACCTCGTTCCCGGCGACGTGGTCGTCGGCACCGAGGTGCGGGACTCCGCCGGCACCTGCATCCGGTGCCCGGCGGCGCCGCTGCTTGCCGGGGAACTGCGCCGGGCCGGGCTGCGCGTCAGCGCGGGGCCCGTGGTCACCGTGGACCGGCTGGCCGGTGGCCCCTCCCGGCAGCGGCTGGCGGCGGGCGGGGCGCTGGTGGCCGACCTGGAGTCCGCGCCGCTGGCCGCGGCGGCCGGAGACCGGCCGGTGGCCGTGCTCCGCGCGGTGTCCGACACCCCCGCGCGGCCGCTGCTGCGCCCGGGGATCGTGACCGGGGGACTGGCGGCGCTGCGGGCACTGCGCGCGGCCAGCCCGGTGCTGGCCGCCTGGGCCGCCGCGGCCGGGCCGCGCCGGGTGCTGCTGGCCGGGCCGAGGTCGTTCTGCGCCGGGGTGGAGCGGGCCATCGAGATCGTGGAGAAGGTGCTCGACCAGCGCGGGGCGCCGGTGTACGTGCGCAAGCAGATCGTGCACAACACCCACGTCGTGGCCGACCTGGAACGGCGCGGCGCGGTGTTTGTGGACGAACTGTCCGAGGTACCGGACGGGGCGTGCGTGGTCTTCTCCGCGCACGGGGTCTCCCCGGCCGTCCGCGACGAGGCGGCCCGTCGCGGCCTGGACGCCATCGACGCCACCTGCCCGCTGGTGGCCAAGGTGCACGCGGAGGCACGCCGGTTCGCGGCCGACGGCTACCTGGTGGCGCTCATCGGGCACGCCGGGCACGAGGAGGTCGAGGGCACCCTCGGCGAGGCACCGGAGTCGATGGCCCTGGTGGAAAGCGCCGCCGACATCGCCAGGCTGCGCCCGGCGGACCCGGCCAAGGTCGCCTACCTGATGCAGACCACGCTCGCCGTGGACGAGGCAGCCGGGGTCGCCTCCGCGCTCGCCGGGCGGTTCCCGCAGGCCCGGGCTCCCGGCAGCGACGACATCTGTTACGCCACCACCAACAGGCAGCAGGCCATCCGGGCCGTCGCCGCCGAATCCGACCTGGTGCTGGTCGCCGGGTCGGCCAACTCCTCCAACTCGGTGCGGCTGGTGGAGACGGCGCAGCGGGCCGGCACCCCCGCGCACCTCATCGACGGGCCGTCCGACATCCAGCTCGGCTGGCTGGCCGGGGTGTCCACGATCGGCCTGACCGCCGGCGCGTCGGCGCCGCCGGCCGTGGTCGACGACATCATCACCGCGCTGTCCGGGCTCGGGCCCGTGACGGTCACCGAGCGCGTCATCACCACCGAGAACATCCGGTTCAGCCTGCCCAAGGAGGTCCGGGCGCCATGACCATGCCACTGCGACAGAGCCTGCGGATCGGGGCCTACCTGATGCGCCAGAAGCTGGCGCGCAAGGACAAGTTCCCCCTCCTGGTCGAGCTGGAGCCGCTGTTCGCGTGCAACCTCAAGTGCGCCGGGTGCGGGAAGATCCAGCAGCCGCACACGATCCTGAAGCAGCGGATGCCGGTGGACCAGGCGATCGGCGCCATCGAGGAGTGCGGGGCGCCGATGGTGTCCATCGCCGGCGGCGAGCCGCTCATGCACCCGCAGATCCACGAGATCGTGGCCGAGCTGATCAAGCGCAAGAAGTACGTGTTCCTGTGCACGAACGCGCTGCTGATCCCACGGCACATCGACAAGTTCACCCCGTCCAGGTACTTCGCCTGGGCGGTGCACATCGACGGGCTGGCCGAGCGGCACGACGAGTCGGTCTGCAAGGAGGGGGTGTTCGACCAGGCGGTCGCCGCGATCAAGGAATGCCAGCGGCGCGGGTTCCGGGTCACCACCAACACCACGTTCTTCAACACCGACACCCCGCAGACCGTCATCGACGTGCTGAACTACCTCAACGACGACCTCGGCGTGGACGAGATGATGATCTCCCCGGCCTACGCCTACGAGAAGGCGCCGGACCAGGACCACTTCCTCGGCGTGACCGAGACCAGGGAACTGTTCCGCAAGGCGTTCGCGAACGGCAACCGGCAGCGCTGGCGGCTCAACCACTCCCCGCTGTTCCTTGACTTCCTCGAGGGCAAGGCCGACTTCGGCTGCACCGCCTGGGGGATCCCGTCCTACTCGCTGCTCGGCTGGCAGCGGCCCTGCTACCTGATGTCCGACGGGTACGTGCAGACCTACTCCGAACTGATCGAGACCACCGACTGGGACGCCTACGGCCGCGGCAAGGACCCGCGGTGCGCGAACTGCATGGCGCACTGCGGCTACGAGCCGTCCGCCGTCCTGGCCACCATGGGGTCGCTGAAGCAGTCGCTGCGCGCGATGCGCGGTGCCTGACCGCCGGCGGGCCCGTTACCGGCGGGCCTGATCACTTCTCGTCGGTACGGGGGAAGGGCTGCTCGCACCAGACGACCTTGCCCGTCGGCGTCCGGCGGGCTCCCCACCGGCCGGACAGCTTGCTGACGATCTGCAGGCCCCGCCCGCGCTCGTCGTCTTTGGCCGCGTGCAGGAGCCTGGGCAGCGCGGGCGAGTTGTCGAACACCTCGCACACCAGCGCGCCCTCCTTGATCAGCCGCAGGGTGACCGGGCCCTCCGCGTGCCTGATCGCGTTCGTCACCAGTTCCGAGGCCAGCAGCTGGGTGGTGTCCACCATGCTGCCCAGCTCCCACTTCTCCAGCGGCTCGGCCACCAGGGCCCGCGCCTCGCGCGCCGCGGTCAGCTCGCCGGTCAGCGCCCAGGAGGCCTGCAGGCTGCCGTCGATCCTGGCCAGCCGGGCGATCAGCACGGCGATGTCGTCGCGGTGCTGATCGGAGTAGGCGCCGGCCAGCATCGCCTTGCACAGGTCCTCCATCGAGCCGGCCACCGATTCGGCGTCGAACACCGACTGGAGCCGCTTCAGCCCGTCGTCGATGTCCCGGCCGCGGCTTTCCACCAGCCCGTCGGTGTAGAGGACGAACAGGCTGCCGTCCTCGATCTCGAAGGTCCGGCTGGAGATCAGCCCCTCCCCGACGCCCAGCGGCGGCGCCGGGGACACGTCAAGGAACTCGCTGGTGCCGTCCGGGCGGACAAGCAGCGGGGGCAGGTGCCCGGCGCAGGCGACCTCACAGGTGCCGATCACCGCGTCATAGGTGGCGTAGGCGCAGGTGGCGAAGTGCGGCTCACGCTCGCCGATCTTCCGCATCAGCTCGTTGAGGTGCTCCAGCGTCTCGGCCGGGGACAGCTCGAGCATCGCCAGGGTCTGGATCGCGGTGCGCAGCCGGCCCATGGTGACCGCGGCCCGGACCCCGTGGCCGGCCACGTCGCCCACCACCAGCGCCACCCGGGCGCCCGGCATGTTGATCGACTCGTACCAGTCCCCGCCGACCTCGATGAGCTGGCTGCCGGGCAGGTACCTGTGCCTGACCTCGACCGACGACGGGGCCGACAGCCCGGTGGGCAGCAGGCTGCGCTGCAGCGTGAGCGCGGTGGCCCGCTCCCGGTTGTACCGCCGGGCGTTGTCGATGAAGATCGCCGCACGGGAAGCGAACTCCATGCCGATCTCGGTGTCGTAGGCGTCGAAGGAGCGGAAGCCCTTCCGCCGGTTGCACACGATGAAGCCAAGCGTGGCGCCGCGCGCGTTGAGCGGCATGAGCAGCATGGACGAACCGGAGAGCAGCTTGGCCATCGGCTGCCGCAGCCACGATTCGGCCATTTCCATCGCTTCGTCTGTGGTCATTGCGGGCTCGCGCACCGGCCGGCCGCTGCTCATGCACTCGGTGTAGGGCGACCCGGCCGGGTAGCGCAGCACCTCGCCGGTGGGGAACGCGGCGTCCCAGTCGGGGTTGCTGTCGTCGGTGGCGATCGTCATCCGGCGCAGCAGGTAGGACCCGTCGTTCTGCGGGGCGGGCGGCTCGTCGGCCACCAGGCTCTCCAGCAGCAGCAGGCCGGCCGAGTTGCTGAAGTGCGGTACCACGATGTTGATCAGGCCGCGGGCCATCTGGTCCAGGTCGAGGGTGGCCCCCATCTGCCGGAACGTCTCATCGAGCAGCGCGTGCCGCATCAGCGCGGGGTCCAGGAACTGCTCCACGCTGGGCGGCGGCATGCGCAGGATGGCCAGCGCCGACGGGCAGGCGTCGCTGTCGCCGCGCATCGGCTGGAGCGTGACCACGGTGTCGATGGGGTTGCTGCGCTGCGCCTTGAAGGTGAGCACCGCGGTGGCTTCCCGGCCGCCCTTGACCGCGTCCAGCAGGCTGTTCAGCGGCGTTCCGGTGGGGGAGTTGCTCATCACCAGGTCGCTCAGGTGCGTGCCGAGCAGCGAGCCGTTGGGCGGATCGAGGACTTCCTTCGCGTTGCGGTCATGCTGAACTACGCGGCCGGCCGGATCCACGCCCAGGATCAGCGTCCGCACGGATGTGTGAGATAGCAGCGTAGTGATCTTTGCACGATACCCGACATCGGCTCGCAGATTCCGGGTGACCAGGATCGTTGCACTATGCCGAATAAGATACTTTTTGGGTTCCGTTTGGCTGCGGGATTGCGTCTTTGCGTCTTTGCGTGGTCCGGGAGATGTCTGACGTGCTACCCGGGCCAGGCGCAAAAGCGGCGCCCGGTACCGGGCAAGGAGGGGGCCATGGCGCGGCGTCCCGCGGTGACGGTCCTGGGCAGCCTGAACACCGACATCTCGCTGCCGGTGCCGCATCTGCCCGGGCCGGGGGAAACCGTGCTCGCGGCGGCGGCCGCCACGTTCGGCGCGGGCGGGAAGGGCGCCAACCAGGCGGTCGCGGCCGCCCGGCTGGGTGCCGCGGCGCGGATGGTCGGCTGCTGCGGCGATGACGAGTTCGGTGCCCGGCTGCGGGCCGGCCTGGAGGCCGAGGGGATCGGCGTGGCCGGCCTGCGCGCGATCCCCGGCGTGGCCTCGGGGCTGGCCCTGATCACCGTGGATCCGGCCGGGGAGAACTCGATCGCGGTCGCCGCGGGTGCCAACGGGCTGGCCGGTGCCGCCGAGGTGGCGGCGGCGTTCGCCGAGCCGTGCGACGTCCTGGTCCTGTCGGCGGAGATCCCCGCCCCGGTGCTCGGCGCCGCGCTCCGGCGGGCCCGGGCGCACGGGGTGCGCACGGTGCTCAACCTCGCCCCGGTCCCCGACGGGGCGGCCGGCCTGCTCGCCGAGTGCCCGGACTGGCTGGTGGTCAACGCGCAGGAGGCAGCGGCCCTGGCCGGGCGCGCGCCTGAGGGCATGCCGGGGGATGCCCCGGGCGGCCCTGGGGCGGAGGACGGAGCGGCGGAGGACGGGGCGGCGCCGGACGGGGCCGCGGGGGACGACGCGGCCGCGGGGGACGACGCGGCCGGGGGGGACGACGCGGCGGGGGAGACGGCGCGAGCGGGGGCCGTCGCGGCGGGCCTGGCGGCGGTGCTTGACGGGGGTCATGTCGTGGTCACCCTGGGCGCCGCGGGCGCGGTGCTGGCCGGGCCGTCGGGGACGGCCGCGGTGCCCGGGTTCCGTGTAACCGCCGTGGACACCGTGGGCGCCGGGGACGCGTTCGTCGGGGCCCTGGCCGTCGTGCTGGCCAGCGGCCTGCACCCGGCCGCCGCGGTCACCGCCGCCTGCGCGGCCGGTGCGGCGGCGGCCACCCGCCGGGGAGCGCAGGCGGCCCTGCCCCGGCCCGCCGACGTGCTCGCGGCGACCGGGTTCTCCTGGCCCGGCTGACCGCGCTGGCGGTCCGGCCGGGCTGGCGGTCCGGCCGGGCGGGCGGTCCGGCCGGGCGGGTCGGCGGTCCGGCGGAGCGGGCCGGCCGGCTAGCGTCCATCGGGCCAGCCAGCAGGGCGACCCGAGGGGAGTTCCGGTGCCAGAGGCCAGCGGGCCGATCATCGAGCAGACCTCAACCCGGGTGGTCTACGAGACCCCCCACATGCGGCTGCGTGAGGACGGCATCCGGCGGCCCGACGGGTCGGCCGGTATCTACTCCTATGTGGAGAAGCCGGACTTCGCCCTGATCATCCCGGTCGAGAACGACGGCTTCCACCTGGTGGAGCAGTACCGCTACCCGGTCCGGATGCGGTGCTGGGAGTTCCCCCAGGGCACCCTGCCGGACATGGCGGTCGCGGCCGACCCGGAGAAGCTCGCCAGGGAAGAACTCCGCCAGGAAACCGGCATGACGGCCAGCGTGCTGCGCCACCTCGGCCACCTGCACTGCGCGCACGGCCTGGTCAGCCAGGGCTTCGACGTGTTCGTGGCGGCCGGCCTGGAGCCCGGCACGCCCGAGCTGGAGCTCGAGGAGCAGGACCTGCGCACCCGGTGGTTCCGCCGTGCCGAGGTGGAGGAGATGATCCGCCGTGGCGGCATCACCGACGACTCCACGCTGGCTGCCTACACCCTGTTCCTGCTGGCCGGGGAGACCGCTCGCTGAGCCGGGGGGCCGGGCCCGGGGAGCCGCCGCGCCGGCGCCCGGGAATGACGATGCCCCCGGGAGCTAGCGCTCACGGGGGCCCGTCTGCGGTGCTGACGTGCGGTCGCCTCCTCGGCGAGTGGCGCAACGCGGCTCCAGCCGGACGGTATTCCGCGAAGGCTTCTATAGATGCGGCCCGGGGGATCCAAGCACGCCAGCGATCGTTTCTAACGCGGCCGCCCGGCGTCCTATTCCACGGTCGCCGCATCGGTTCCGCGGCGGCCGCGCCGGGCTCGTGGCGGGCATGCGCCGGGCTCGTGGCGGGCGATCCAGGTGCCGGTGCCGGGCCGCAGGATCGCCGGGACCCTGCCCGAGCCGCACCCCTGGCCTGCCTGGTCCGGTGTTGTCGGAGGGCCCTGCTTGAGTGGCACGCATGGCGTTATGGAGGCAACATGAGTGTCGTGAGCATCGCCGAGGCGTGGCCGTCACCGGGCAAGCCGTTCACGGTCGCGGAGATGGACCGCATGCCCGCCGACGGGCACCGGTACGAATTGCTGGACGGGGTGCTGGTCGTGAGTCCCCGGCCCGGTAACCCGCATCAGGAAGTGGCGGCCGAGTTGCTCGGCCTGCTCCGTTCGGTGTGCCCGGCCGGACTGCGCGCGCTGCCCGAGCCCGCGGTCCAGGTATCCCGGACCACCGAGTTCGCACCTGACCTCGTGGTGATCAGGCAGGAGCAGGTCAGCGCGGCGAAATGTACCGAGCCGCCGCTGCTCGTGGTGGAGGTGCGGTCGCCGAGCACGGCGCTGATCGACCTGAACGCCAGGAAGGCCGCGTACGAGCGGTTCGGCGTGCCGTCGTACTGGGTGGTCATCCCCGACCCGGGCAAACCCGAACTGATCGCCTTCGAGCTGCGTGACGGGCGGTACGCCGAGGCCGCCCGGGTCAGCGGCGGCGAGCCGTTCGCGGCGGCCAGGCCGTTCGCCGTCGAGGTGGTCCCGGCCCGGCTGGTCACCGGGCTCGCGCCGCCCGCCTGACCACGGCCGCCAGGCCCGCAGGCGATAGGGTGTGATGTCCAAAGTCGGGCATTGTGAGGAGCGTCCGGTGGCCGGGGATGAATCCCTGATCGGCTCCATTGGTGTTCTCATCATTGCCACCCGCGGTGCCGCCGGTCCCGGGGAGGTCATGGTCAAAATCCGCGGCGGGTCTGAGGCGTTCATCGCCTGGTCCGCCGAGCCGATTCCGCGGGGCTCGACGGTGCTGGTCATCAACAACCGCGGCACGCGGGCGGTCGACGTCAGCGCGTGGATAGACCCGCTGGATCCCTTTCCCGACGATTCCGTTTGAGGAGCACCACCATGTTCGGATATCGAGTTCCCGCCCCTGACAGCGCGATGATGATCTCTGGCGGCAGGCTCCGGCGGGACACCGCGCCGTTCCGGGTGGTCGTCGGCCACGGCACCTTCGTGCTTCCCTTCTTCCGCAAGGCGCGGTACCTGACCCTGTCCATGCAGGAAGCCGAGGTCGCGGAGACATGCGTCACCAGGCAGGGCATCTCGGTGAACGTCCGGGCCGTGATCGCGTTCAAGGTTGGCAACGACGACGAGAGCATCATCAACGCCGGCCAGCGATTCCTGTCCGATCAGGACCAGATGTCCACGCTGACCGGCCGTATCTTCGCCGGGCACCTGCGCTCGATCGTCGGCTCGATGACGGTGGAGGAGATCGTCACCGAGCGCCAGAAGCTCGCGACCGAAGTCCTCGATGGGTCGAAGTCCGAGATGGCCAAGATCGGCCTGACCGTGGACTCGCTCCAGATCCAGTCGATCGACGACATGAACTCCGGCTACATCGACGCCATGGCCGCCCCGCACCGGGCCGCCATCCAGCGGCAGGCCAAGATCGCGCAGGCCCAGGCCAACCAGGCGGCCGCCGAGGCCGAGCAGGAGGCGCAGCGCAAGCAGGCCGAGTACGCGCGACAGACCGCGGTCGTGCAGGCCCAGTACAAGGCCGAGGTGGACCAGGCCCAGGCCCAGTCGGCCCAGATGGGCCCGCTCACCCAGGCGAAGGCCCAGCTCGACGTGATCGCCGCCCAGACCGAACTCGCGCACCAGCAGGCCGAGCTGCGCCAGCGCCAGCTCGTCGCCGAGGTCATCAAGCCGGCCGAGGCCGAAGCGGACAAGGTCCGGATCATGGCCCAGGCCGAGGCGGAGCGGATGCGGATCCAGGCCGCGGCGGCGGCCTCGCACGACCGGGTCGCGCTCGACCGCATGCTCATCGACCAGCTACCGCAGATCGTCAAGGAGGCCGGCAACGGCCTGGCCGGCGCGAACGTCAACGTGCTGAACGGCGCCGAGGGACTGAGTGAGCTCACCGCCGGCCTGGTCGCCCAGGGCCTGACCATCCTGGACTCGGTCAAGAAGAACCTGGCCGGGTCGCACCCGGCCCGCTCCGGCGACGGCACCGGGGAGGACGACGACGAGGAGGAGCCGCGGGCGTTGCCGGGTGGCTCGGTGCCAGGCTCGGCCAACGGCGAGCCGACCAGGTAACCCAACGGCGGGCCGGTCAGGTGACGGCGTGGCCGCGTCCCCGGGCAACCGGAACGCACCCGGCGCGCATTAGCTGGGTGTGAAGGCAGCGGCGAACAGGCGCGGTCCGCGGTGAGCACGCGCCGGGACGACGATTTCACCGTGTACGTGCGGGCCAGGCTGGCCTGGCTGCGCCGGGTCGGGTACCTGCTGTGCCAGGACTGGCAGCAGGCCGACGACCTGGTGCAGGCCACCATCACCAGCCTCTACGTGCACTGGCGGCGGGCCAGTGCGATGGAGAGCATCGACGGCTATGCCCGCACCATCCTGGTCCGCGCGTTCCTCAGCGAGCGGCGCGGCGGCTGGGCCCGGCGGGTCACGCTGGCCGACCGACTACCGGACCGGCCGGGGCCGGCGCCGGACGCCGAGGGCGCCCTGGACGTGCGCGCGGCGCTGGCCGGGCTGCCGCCGCGCCAGCGGGCCACGCTGGTGCTGCGGTTCTACTGCGACCTGAACGTGGAGCAGTCCGCGCGGATCCTCGGCTGCTCGGCCGGGACCGTCAAGAGCCAGACCGCCAAGGCACTGGCCGCGCTGCGCCGGACACTCGAGCCGGGTACCAGCGCGGGCCCGGCCGGGGCGGGGCCGCGCGGGAATATCGCCGCCGGAGCATGGGGCGGGGCCGCATGCGGTGCGAAGGAGAACGGCCATGGATGAAGCGGGCGCGCGGGCGCTGCTGGAAAGACTGGGTGCGACGGAGCAGCCGCCATCCCGGGTGGACATCGGGCTGGCCCGCCAGCGTGGCGGCACGCTGCTGCGCAGGCGCCGCTGGGGCCTTGCCGGGGTACCGGCGCTGGCCGCCGCCGCGGTCGTGGCGGTGATCCTCGGCGTCGCCGCCATCACCGGCGGCAGCGGCGGCTCCGGCATCCTGCCCACCCGGCCAGCGGGCCCGGCGCACTACCGGTTCAACCCGGTGGCGCCCTACGCGGCCTTCGGCTGGCTGCCGCACGGGATTCCGCTGACCGCGAGCAGCACGGATTCGACGCCGACGCAACTGCAGCTGACCGCCGGCTCGGCGGCCAAGGACCAGTTCATGATGGCCGTCTGGGCGCCGGCGACCTGCAACCTCGACGCCGCCCAGGTGCTCGCGGGCCTGGCCAGGCATCACCGCCCGCTGCTGGACTGCATGCAGGACGACGGTCAAGGCTGGGCCGCCAACCTGTCCCGCGCGGCGCCGACCGTCGACGGCCGCCCCGGCTTCTGGTTCGATGGCCACGGGCTGGCCTGGGAGTATGCCCCGCATGCCTGGGCGACGCTGGTCGTTTACCGACGCGGTGCGGCCATCCCGGCCGCGACCATCATCAAGGTCGCGGCGCACGTCAGGTACGCGGCCACCGCGAAACCGTCGGTGAAGTTCCCGTTCCAGCTCACCGGGATGCCGGCGTCGTGGCGGGTGATGTCGGCCAACTGGGTCGCCACCGCTGACGGCCTGCTGGGCGCCCGGAGCAGCTACGAGATGGGGAGCTACACAGTCGTGGGGCCGCCGCACGGGCGCGTCGTGGGCGTGATCGGCCAGATCGTCATCATGCCGGGGAAGAGCAGGTGCCCGTTCTTCCATCGCTCGTCCCGGCGGGTTGTCCTGGGCGGGGTGACCGCCATCGTCACCCACTTCACCGGCAGCGGTGTCCGGCCCTACCAGGGCCTGTGCATACCGGAGACGAACGGGCTCCACGTGTTCTTCCTGGAGTTCCCCGAACCGGGCAGGGCTGGGTTCGCCTTCGGCGGGGTCACCGGGGTGTACTCGCACCACCTGCGGCTGCTCGGCCCCGACCCGGCGAACTGGACGACGCGGCCGCTCGGATAGCGGGGTCCCACGCGCCGGGTGGGCGCGGGCCGCACGGTACCGTCCCGCCTGGCAAAACGCCATCTGGGACAGCACCGGCGGCCCACGCTGCGGTGGTGCCTGGTGTGGGAGGCTGCTTGGGTGCCGGTCCTGGTTGCCGCCTGCGTGCTCGCGGCGGTCGCATGGGTGTACCTGGTGGTCGCGCACGGGGGGTTCTGGCGGACCGATTGCCGGTTGCCTGACGGCGACGGCCCGGAGCCACCTGCCGGGGGCTGGCCGTCGGTGGTGGCGGTGATTCCGGCGCGGGACGAGGCTGCCATCCTGCCGGAGACCCTGCCGAGCCTGCTGAGCCAGGAGTACCCCGGTGAGCTGGCGGTCGTGCTGCTGGATGACGGGAGCTCGGACGGGACCGGGGCGGTCGCCGAGTCGCTCGGGCAGGCTCCAGGGGCGGCGCTCAAGGTGGTCGCGGGGGAGCCGGTGCCGGAGGGCTGGGCGGGGAAGGTCTGGGCGATGGCGCAGGGGGCGGCGGCCGCCGGGGAGTGTGACTACCTGCTGTTCACCGACGCCGACATCGCCTTCGCCCCGGGCGCCCTGGCCGCCCTGGTCCGGGCGGCGGTCGCCGGGGACCGTGCGCTGCTGTCCCAGATGGCGCTGCTGCGCGCGGACACCGGCTGGGAGAAGTGGATAGTTCCGGCGTTTGTCTACTTTTTCGCCCAGCTCTACCCGTTCCGCCGGGCCGGCCGGCCGGGTGCGCGGACCGCCGCGGCCGCGGGCGGCTGCATGCTGGTGCGCCGCACAGTGCTGGCGGCCGCCGGGGGCCTGGACCGGATCGGTGCCGCCAGGATCGACGACATCGCCCTGGCCCGGCTGCTCAAGCGCCCGCCGGTGGCGGCCCGCTGCTGGCTCGGGTTCACCACGGACGTGCGCAGCCGCCGGCCCTATCCGCGGTTCGCCGAGCTGTGGGGGATGGTGGCCCGCAGCGCCTATACCCAGCTCCGCTACTCCCCGGCGCTGCTCGTGGCCGTGCTGGCCGGGCTGGCGTGGCTCTACCTGCTGCCGCCGGTGGCCGCGCTGGCCGGCCTGGCGGCCCTCGCGGCGGGCGCGGGGGCGGTGGCGGCCTGGTGCGCCGCGGCGGGCCTCGCCGGGTGGCTGGTGCAGGCGGTCACGTTCGTCCCGGTGCTCAGGTTGTACCGGTTGTCCTGGTTGCGTGCCCCCGGCCTGCCGCTGGTGGCACTGCTTTACGCGGGCATGACGGCGGACTCGGCGCGGCGGCACCACGCTGGCCGCGGTGGCGCCTGGAAGGGCCGTACCATAGCCCGCTGACCTGCGGTTTCTTAGCGATATCCCGGGAGCGCCCGCGGCGGCGCGCCGACTCCCGAAGTCGGCCCGCCCGCCCGGCACCGGGGCGGCCTGCGCGGGTTCGCCCCGGATTGGGCGGGCTTGTTTCCGCAGTGTGACACGGATATTGTTGCAGTCGGTGACTTACGAATTACTCATGGTAAGGTGCTGCCTGGATTCAAACGGGGGGCGGGCTCAGCTCTACGCGGAAGCTCTTCGGAGGCAAGTCCGGGACCGGCCTCAGCGGTACCGCCCCAGGCCATCACTGGTCACCACTAAGGCCCCGGCAATCCAGAAAAGGAAGGATCCAGATGCGCAGACGCATCACCAAGGCGTTCTTCGCCACCGCGGCGGCGGGCGCCACCATCAGCACCCTGGGCCTCGCGGCGGCCAGTCCGGCGGGCGCGGCGGCCTCAGGCAGACATCACCACTTCACGGGCATGCACTTCAACCCGTCGGGAGGCACGCCGATCCCGACCGCGGCGAACTGCGTTCTCTCCACGGTCCCGGTACCGTCGGACAACTGTGCGATGTCCGGCTACCAGGGCAGCGGGCGGAACTTCAGGTTCGCGCAGGCGCTGATCACGGTGCCGAACCACGCCGCGGTGACCGACCCGGACAGCGCCACGATCGAACCCGATCCGGAGCTGTACGTGGCCCTGGACGACTCGTCGAGCAACACGTACGAGTTCGCCAGGGTGGGCATCGCGCCGTGCCCGTCGGGCGGGACCGCGGACATCATCCCTGACCAAGGCTCCGCCACGAGCTGCCCGACCAGCTCGAGCAACTGGGTGGCGTTCTCGGCGGTCCAGCAGCCGACCGGGACGCCGACCATCGACGTCACCGCGCTGTCCTCGGCGGTGGAGGGTGACGGCATCCTGGTCAACGCCTACCTGGAGCCGACGGGTAACGCGGTTCACTTCACGACCACCCTGCCCGACGGGACCGTGATCAACAACCAGGTCGACGTCGCCGGCCCCGTGTACACCAAGGCGCAGGCGCTCGGCGACTGGACCACGGCGGTCCTCAACGGCGGGACCGACGACCCGGCCATGCCCGACGTGCCGGCCGCGAAGATCCGTGACACGCAGTTCTTCCAGGGCCGGTTCACCACCGCGAGCGGTGTCCGGGGCACCTTCAGCGGGCCGTGGACGCTGAACGCCCTGGAGGCGACCAGCAACGGCACCCTGCCGCCATCGGGCACGCTGATCGGCCAGCCGAGTTACCTGTGGAACGACGGTAGCGGGTGGAACGGCATGGGCAGCGACGCGTTCGGCCTCTGGCGGTTCCCGTTCTGATCCGCTCCGCATAGGGATGCCGGCCAGGGCGTCCCGCCCGTCCTGGGCGGCATCCCGCGTGACCTTCCGCGGATGAGCGCCAGTTCGAATCCGGTGCCCCCCGGCCACCAGGCCGGGGGGCACCGGGGCTTTGCCGGGCCGTCACCACCAGGAAGGAATCCTCCGATGCACAGCAGCGTTCCCCGATCCGCCGGCAAGGCCATCGTGGCCGGCGCTGCCGCCACCCTGCTGGTCCTCTCGGTGGCCGGGAGCGCGGGCGCGGCCGGCCCGAAGGCGAAGCTGTTCCCCCCGTCCGGTGGCGCGCCGATCCCGACCAGCACCAGCTGCACCGGGTTCACCCCGCTGCCCACCCAGGGCTGCGCCGAGGCGGGTTACCAGGCCAGCGGCCGGGACTTCCGCTACGCGCAGGCCGTGATCACGGTCCCCGATCATCGGGGCGTGGTGACCGTCTGCCCGCCCGGCACCGAAAGGTGCGCAGTCGTGGCCCGCCCCGGCGTGGTGCGCCGCGGCGCGATCCGCGACGCCCCGCTCCCCGCCGAGGCCGACCCGCAGCTCTACGTGGCCCTGGACAACTCCTCGGCCGGCAGCAGCCAGTTCGCCCGGGCCGGCATCAAGCCCTGCACCGGGGGCGCCCCCTGCGGCAGCAGCGGATGGCAGGCGTTCGCCCAGGTCATAGGCTCCGGCTCACCGCCGGGCTCACCGCCGTTCGTGTTCCCGATCGCGGCGGCCGACGAGGGCGACGGCGTGTTCGTCAGCGTCTACCTGGACCCGGCGGGCCAGGCCGCGCACACCGTGATCACCCTGCCGGACGGCAGCACGTTCAACAACACGTTCACCGACCGCGGCGCGGTCTACCCGCGGGCACAGGCGGTCGCCGACTGGACCACCGCGGGGGCCAAGCCGCAGCCGGTGCCGCCGTCCCCGGACAAGGTGCGCGACACCCAGTTCCTGGAGGGCCGGTTCACCACGCTGAACGGGCAGCGGGGCACGTTCGCCGGCCCGTGGGCGCTCAACCCGTTCGAGGGGCTGACCAACGATGCCCTGCCGCCGTCCGGGACGCTGGTCGTCGAGCCGAGCTACCTGTGGAACGACGGCACCAACTTCCAGGGCAGGTTCGGCGACGCGTTCGGGGTCTGGCGGTTCCCATCCTGATCCGCGGGCTCCCCGGCCCGGCCCGGCGGAGAGGCCGGCCCGCGCCGCCCCGGCCCGCGCCAGACCGCCTGCTCGACCTGCTGGCCGCCGCGGCGGCGGCCTGGACCGCGGTCGCGCTCGTGCTCGCGGTCCTGGTGGCCCTGGCCGTCGCGGTCGCGGTCGTCCTCGTCGCCGGGCTCGCCATCGCCGACGCCGCGCCCAGCGCCACCGCGCCCGCCCCGGGGTTCCCCGGATCCCGGCCCGCCGCGGTATTCCGGCTCCCCGGGGCGCCTTCGGCTACCGGCTACCACGAGCCCCAGGCCAGGCCCGGCGCGGGCAGGTCCGGCGGGGTCAGGAAGGCGGGCTCGGCGTCCAGGTCCAGCGCGTCAAGCGGGGCGGCCGCCGCGGCATCCCTGTTGGTGAGCGGCGGCAGGTTCCATTTGCATTCGAGCAGCTTCAGCACGGACGTGTGATCGTAGACCTGGCTGGTCACGTAGCCGGGCCGGGCGTAGGGGGAGACGATCACCGCGGGCACCCGGAAGCCGTAGCGGTCATAGCTCACCGGACCCGCGTCCAGGTTCGCGATGGTGGCCAGGTACCGCGGGAAGAGCGGCTTCAGCAGGGCCCGCGCCCACGACGGCATGGTGAGCAGGCTCCGGCCCGGCACGTCGTCGGGCGGCACGGCCTCCGGCGGCGGCACATGGTCGTAGTAGCCGCCGTGCTCGTCGTAGAGCCAGATCAGCAGCGTGTGCGGCCACCCCTTGCCGTGCATGACCGCGTTGATCACCTCGGCGGCGTAGCTCTCGCCCTTCCGCACGTCCTGCGGGTTCTCCTCGGAGAACGTGATGAAGTCCGGGTCCACCAGGCTGAACGCGGGCAGCGTGCCGGCGTCGGCATCGGCGAAGAACCGGTCCATGTGGCTCAGGTGCAGCAGGCACCTGGCCAGCCCGAGCGGGTACAGGTCCGCGGTGAACGTCTTGTTCCCGCGCACGGCGCTCACCAGCGGCGGGAACCAGCGGCCCAGCGAGGCCAGCCGCCGCAGCGAGGCCAGGCCCCCGCCGCCCAGGCCCCGCTTGAGCACCACGCTGAGCGCGGATTCGTAGTGGTAGTTCTGCCACGTGATGCCGTGGCTGGTCAGCATGTCGAAGATGGTGCCGTTCGGCGGGTAGTCGGCCATGCCGAACGGCAGGTCGTCGATGAGCCCGTGCGCCGTCCCGGCGAGCATGAACCGGCGGTTCGGGAACGTCGGCCCCAGGCACGAGCAGAACCAGCGGTCGGCGAGCGGGAACGTGCGGGCCAGGCCGTAGTAGAACGGCAGGTCCCGCTCGGTCCAGTAGCCCATCGGCAGCGCGGCGTCCGCCGCCGGGGCGGCCGACACGGTCTCCAGCACGCTGTTCACGAACCCGTCGTTGCCCCCGCCGTTCCATTGCAGGTGCGCGGCGTGCCAGCTCTGGACGGGCACGTGCGGCACCTGCCCGGTGGACTCCAGGCGGTGCGCCCGGACCGGGCTGCCGCCGCGGCGCGGGTTGGTGGCGCTCGGCGCGCCGTCCGGGCCCAGGGTGAAGCCCTCGCCGTGGCCGGTGAGCATGCCGAAGTAGTTGTCGTAGGAGTGGTTCTCCATCATCAGCACGACGATGTGCTTGATCTGCGGCAGCAGGTCGGTGCCGGCGGCCAGGTCCGGCCGCGGCCGCCCGCCAGCGCGTCCGGGATCGGCACGGCGGGTCCGCCGCTGTATCTCGCGGCTCTCCAGCCTGGTCAGCACCCGGGGCACCCTTCGTCGGCGGTTCCGCCGATCGTCTCACGCGGCTCCGCGGCTTTGCCCGGACTTTACAGACCGGTACGGGGGAATCCCGTGGTCGCCGGGGACGGCCGCTGGTGCGCCGGCAGCACGACGAGCGTGGTCCAGCCGATGCTGCCGTCCGGCCCCGCCGCGGTGATCCGGTAATAGCCGGGCGCGGCGAACCGCGCCCTGATCATCGCGCGGCCGGCCAGCATTTCCGTTCGCGCCGGAAACGCGGCAGGGTGCTTAACGCCTTTCGGGCTTTTAAGTGACAGCACCACCGCGCCGGACATTACGGCGGACAGGGACAGCCCGGTGGTCTCGGCGTCGAGGTAGATCCGCAGCCAGTGATGTGGGTGCACCACCCGCACCTCGGAGGCGATGCTCTGGCCGTGGAAGCCGATCGTGGCGGACGGGGCCACCGGGGGCTTGGGCCGGGGCAGCGGCCGCTGCCGGAAGTCGAACGCCGCCGCCAGGTCGTTCTGCTGTGCGTTGAGGGCGTTCAGCGGTGCCATGCCCCACAGGTGCTGCATGAACGACAGGATGGAGATGTTGGTCGTGCGGCGGGCGAACGCACCGTGCCGGGCCCAGGGGCTCACGATCACCATCGGGGTGCGGGTGCCATATCCGGTGGAGGTCGGCGGCGGCACCGGATCCCAGAAGCCGCCGCCCTCGTCGTAGGTCAGGAAGACGGCGGTGGATTTCCAGTAGCGGCTGCGGGCGACCGCCTGGACGAGCTGGCCCAGCCAGGCGTCACCCTCGGCGATGTCCTCCCGCGGTTCCTCGCTGTACCCGAACCCCGGCCGGACGAAGGAGAACCGCGGCAGGGTGCCGGTGGCCAGGTCGGCGTAGAACTGGCTGGCCGTGGTGACGTCCGAGCGGTGCCGCCGGGGGACCAGCTGGTACCAGGACTGGCGGGGGTGCAGCCAGGTGGGCAGCCCGAGGTAGATCTTCCAGGTGTACCGGTACTGGGTGAGCTCGTCGAAGATCGAGAACCACGGGACCGGATGCGGGTTGCGGCGGTTGTAGTACCAGCCGTGCGCGGTGGCGTTCAGCGCCATCATCACGTTGGGCCGGGTGGGCGCGATGGCGGGCTGGAAGTTCCGCGTCCCCGACTCATACCTCCGGGCCAGGTAGCGCAGGTCCGGGTCGAAGCGCGGGCCGAACCTGGTGACCGCCGAGGAGCCATAGGGCGGCCGGGTGTACCGGTCCATCTGGTATCCCTTGCCCTGGCGGTAGTGCATCGCCCGCAGTTCCGCCATCCGGCTGTTGGAGATGCCGCCCTGCACGTCGCCCTCGTTCGCGGGCGCCTTGACCGTCTTGGGCCTGCCGTGCCGCCGCCCGGTGTGGACCGGGAACAGGTTCGCGTAGGTGTGGTTCTCCAGCATGATCTCGATCACGTGCTGGATCCGGTGCGCGCCCAGGGAGCCGAGATCGCCGGCCGGCCGCGCGGTGCCCGCCGGCCGCGCGGCGCCCGCCGCCGGGGCCAGCCCGGCCGTCAGCATGATCGTCGTCACGGCCACGGCCAGGCCGGCCGTGCGCAGCGCGTATCGCATGGGCCCCCCGGCGCCCGCCGGGCGATTTCCCCCGAACCGGCCGGGCGCGCCTCGTGCATGATCAACTCGGCAAGAACACCCGGGGATGTCCCCCCTGTGCTCCGGCGGCAAACGGCACGGCCGGTGACCGCGGGGGCAACGAGGCACGCCCCGCACCCGGTGGCCCGCGAAAGTGCGCTTGACCATTAATTTGGACATCTATGGCGGGTCTGCGCCGCTCGCTTCGGGGCCGGCTCAGGTGCGATCGGGTACCGTACGCACAGCGTGGTTCGCGGCATCCGCTGCTGGATCTCGCGGCCTGGCCAGCGGCGGAAGGACGATGATGGCGCCTGGCGTGCGGGAAGCACCGGCCGAGCACGTGGTGGACCTGCCCGAGCCGTGGCGCTCCACGGAGGTCACCGTGGTGCTGCCCACCTACAACGAGGCCGCCAACCTGCCGGTGATCGTGGCCGAACTGCTCGCCCTGCCACTGCCGGGCCTGCGGATCCTGGTGGCCGACGACAACTCGCCGGACGGCACCGGGCACATCGCCGACCAGCTCGCCGCCGAGCACGGCCCGGCCCGGATGACCGTCGTGCACCGCCAGGACAAGCAGGGGCTCGGCCGTGCCTACGTGGACGGGATGACCCGGGCCATGCAGGCGGGCGCCGAGTATGTGGTGCAGATGGACAGCGACCTGTCCCACGCGCCGAGGTACCTGCCGCAGATGCTCGGCACCCTGCTGTCCGCCCGCGCCGACGTGGTGATCGGGTCCCGGTACGTGGCCGGGGCCAGCCTGGCCAGCGAGTGGTCCTGGCACCGCCGGGCGCTGTCCGGGTTCGCCAACTACTACGTCCGCGCGCTGCTGCGGCTCGGCATCCGCGATGTCACCGCGGGCTTCAAGATCTGGCGGAGCTCCGCGCTGGAAGCCATCGACGTGGCCAGCATCCGCAGCAACGGCTACAGCTTCCAGGTCGAGATGAACTTCCGGACGGTCCGGCACGGCCTGAAGATCGTCGAGCTGCCCATTCACTTCGCCGAGCGCCGGGACGGTGAGAGCAAGATGAGCCTGCGCGTGCAGCTCGAATCGGCGCTCATACCCTTCCTGCTGCGCCGCCGCGCCCGCTAGGGATGGCAGCCATGACGTTGCGCACTCCGTTCACGGAATACTTCGCGGTGCGGCACCCCATCGCCCTGGCGCCGATGGGCGGCTCCGCCGGCGGCGCGCTGGCGGCGGCGGTCTGCAACGGCGGCGGCCTGGGCCTGGTCGGCGGTGGCGTGGGTGACCGGGACTGGCTGGCCCGCGAACTGCCGATCGTCGCCGAAGGCACCGCCGGGCCCTGGGGAGTCGGGTTCCTGTGCTGGTCGGCCGGGGTCGGCGCGGTGGAGTTCGCGCTGGGCTACCGGCCGGCCGCGGTCATGCTGTCTTTCGGCGACCCCCGGCCGTTCCTCGGGCCCATCCGGCGCGCCGGTGCGGCGCTGATCATCCAGGTCACCGATCTCGACGAGGCCAGGCAGGCCATGGCGGCCGGCGCCGACATCATCGTGGCGCAGGGCACCGAGGCCGGCGGGCACGGGGCCCGGCGGGGCAGATCCACGCTGCCGTTCGTGCCGATTGTGGCCGATCTCGTCGCGCCCACGCCGGTGCTGGCCGCCGGCGGGATCGCCGACGGGCGGGGATTGGCGGCCGCCCTGGCCCTCGGGGCGGCCGGGGCCCTCATCGGAACCCGGTTCCAGGCCACCCAGGAAAGCCTCGCCCAGCCCGCGATCACCAAGGCGATCATCGAGGGCCGCGGCGAGGACACCGAGCGCAGCACCGTGCTCGACATCGCCCGGGGGGCTGCGTGGCCGCCGGAGTACCCCGGCCGCAGCCTCGCCCACCCGTTCCTCGACCAGTGGCGCGGCCGCGAGGACGAGCTTGCCGCCGACGGCGCGGCCAGACAGGCATACCGGGACGGCGTGGCGCGCGGCGAACTGCCGCCGGTGCCGGTCTGGGCCAGCGAGGCCGTCGACCTCATCACCGGCCTGCGCCCGGCCGCCGATCTTGTCGGCGACCTCGCCGCGCAGGCCGAGGAGGCGCTGGCCCGGGCCGCCGCGCTGGCCCGGGCGGCTGAGCAGCGCCGCTGAGTTACGCCTGCCGTGGCCGGCGCGGGATCCAGCGCGGGACCGTGTGCCGGTACTCCAGGTAGGCGCCGCCGAACCGGCGGCGCAGCGACGGCTCCTCGTAGCCGGTGACGAACAGGTGGCAGCACAGCGCCATGACGGCGGCGTAGGCCAGCAGTGGCAGCGACAGGAACAGCCATGCCTGCCCCAGCACGACAAGCAGCGCGGAAATGTAGATGGGGTTGCGCACCCACCGGTAGGGCCCGGCCGCGACCACCCGCCGTGGCGCGTCCCACGGGCCCGGCGTGCCGCCGCCGACCGCCGCGAAGTTCCACGCACACCACGCGTACAAGGCGATACCGGCCGCGATGACCACGGTCGCCTCCCACGCGGCCGGGACCGGGTCGTGCCCGCCCCTGGTCAGGATCTGCCACGGCACCCAGGCACCGCCCAGGCCGGGCACCACGATGGTGAACAGCAGATTGCGGACGACAAGACTCAGCGTGCGAGCCATGGTCCACCCTTTCGCTCCGATATATAGCGTCACTACCTATATGGGCCACACTACCCCGGGCGATCGCCCGGCCGGAAGCCCTAAAGTAGTGTTGCTACGTATGAGGGCCGAGGAGCTCAAGGGTCACCTGGACGCGATGCTGCTCGCGGTGCTCGAAGGCGGCCCGCAGCACGGGTACGCGGTGATCGAGGCGCTGCGGCGGAGCACGGGCGGGCGGCTGGACCTGCCGACCGGGACGATCTACCCGGCGCTGCGGCGGCTGGAGCAGGCCGGGCTGATCGCCGGGTCGTGGTCGGTGGTGGGCGGCCGCCGGCGGCGCGAGTACCGGCTGACCCCGGCGGGCACCCGGGCGCTATCGGGCAGGCGGGCGGACTGGCTGGACTTCTCCGCCATGGTGACCGCCGCGCTGGAGGGCACGCCATGTCCGAACCCCGCCTGATCTCCAGCTACCTGGCCGTCCTGGCGGCCGAGCTGCCCGCCTCGATCGTCGAGGAACTGGCCGACGGCCTGGCCGAGACGCACCGCGCCTATCTCCGGCAGGGCCTGGCCCCCGAGCTCGCGGCCGAGTCCGCGGTGGCGGAATTCGGCGAGCCGCGGGCGATCCTGGCCGGCTTCGCCCGGGTGAACCCGGCCCGGCACGCCGCCCGCAGGCTGCTCGGCATCGGGCCCGCCGTCGGTGCGTGCTGGGCCGCGGCGCTGCTCACCAGCCGGTCCTGGGCCGGGTCCGTCCCGCTGCCGGCCCGCCTCCTGGTCGGCCTCGCGCTCGCCGCCATCATCGGCCTGCTCGCCACCGCCGCGCTGGGCAGCCGCTACCGGCGGGCCGCCCGCACCGGGGCGGCCGGCTTCCTCGGCGTCATCGCGCTTGACGCCGTGCTGATCATCGGCGCGACGCTGGCCGGCGCCCCCCTGACGTGGCTGATGGCGGCGGCCATGGCGGCCAGTGCCGGGCGCATCTCGGTCGCCGCGCGGGCGCTGCGCCCCGCCCTGGCCACCTGACCGCCAGGCCAGGCGGTCATCGTCCAATTCCAGCCACTCGGCAAGCGCAATCCCGCCGGCGTGGACCTCTACGCCTACCTGCTGACCGTCATGCCGGAAGGACGGGACCCGTACCAGATCCAGGTCGGGAACCCCACGCCGCCCGCGGCCCTGCCCTTCCTGTTCGCGGGCTCCCGGGTCCCGGTGAAGATCGGGACCATCCCCAACGCCGTGGCCATCGACTGGGCCGCGGCAGCGGCGCAGGACCGCCGTTAGGGCATTTCCGGCCCGCCGATCCCTGCGTGGCGAGGATCCCGACCCGGTGCAGCCCGATCGGCCGCCCGCCGGTCAGCCGGGACCGGTGCCGGGCGCCTGCCCGGGCGGGGTGCCCGCGGGCGGGGCCCAGATGGGGTCGGCGCTGCCGTCGGCGAGGCTGGCCTGGTAGAGCTTGACCTTGAGGGTGATCACCTCGAGGCATGCGGTGAGCGCGGCGATCTGGGCGGTGACCCGCTCCTGGTGCTGGCGCAGGATGCCCAGCCGCTCGGTCTCGTTGCCCGGCCCCTGCCTGACCAGTTCGGCATAGCGGCGGATCGCGGCCAGCGGCATGCCGGAGGAGCGGAGCTTGACGCACAACTCCAGCCAGTCCAGGTCCTGCTCGCGGTAGGCCCGGCGGCCGTCGGGCGTGCGCCGCACCGCGCTGGCGAGCAGGCCCTGCCGCTCGTAGAAGCGCAGTGCGTGCACGCTGAGCCCGGTCCGCTCGGCCGCCTGCCCGATGGTCAGGCCCGGCGCTGCCTCGGTCACGGCGCCCAGGATACGGCCCGATCGGCTGACCGGCCGCCCGATGCGTGCCTGGATGCCGGTTTCCTGCCTGTTTCCTGCCTGCCGGCCGGGCGGCCGGCTCTGGGAAACCTGGGCCTGGTCTGCGGCGTTGCGGCTGTAGTGGAGGACACTGTGCTGGATACGGTGCTGCCACCATCGCAGTTGGGGAGGTTGAGATGGCTCAGAAAGTGACCGTCGCGCTTGAGGACGACCTTGATGGCGGCCGGGCCGAGGAGACCGTGCGGTTCGGGTTCGGTGGCGCGGACTATGAGATCGACCTGAGCAAGAAGAACGCGGCCGCGTTCCGCAAGCAGATCGCGCCGTACATCGAGCACGCCCGCAAGGCCGGGCGGGCCCAGTCGCGCAGGCCGGGGCGCACCGCGGCCAGCCGTCAGCGCAGCGGTGACATCCGGGCCTGGGCGAAGGACCACGGCATGGCGGTCAGCGAGCGCGGGCGCATCCCGGCCGACGTGGTGGCGCAGTATCAGGCGGCTCAGGGACGCTGAGGAAAAGCCAGCACCACGGCATCGCGGTGGCGGCCTGCCCGCGCCGCGTGCCCCGGTTCGGCGTAGCTCTGCCGGTAGTCGCCGCCCTGGCGGCGGCCCTGGCCGCGGGCTGCGGCGGCGCTCCCGCGCCACCGGCCCGCCCGGGCGTCGCCGCGACGGCAGCCGTCAAGCTCACCGGGCCGCAGGCCTGCCGCCTGCTGCGCGGCGATCTCGCGCGCAACCAGGGCGTCCCTGACATCCCGACGCTCCGGCGCATCGCGGACCACGTCGATGCCGCTCCCCGGCTGGCGGCGGACGCCCGGACCGCGGTCAGGGATATCGGCCACACCGGTGTCGCGCCGCTCGCCATCAGCCTGCTTCGCGACGAATGCGCCCGGGCCGGTGTCCCGATCCCGCCTCCGTGAGCGTGCCGCTGCCGTCGGCCGCGGCCGTCGCCGCGGTGCCGGCCTTTTTGCCTCGATCCAGGTCAATCGCGGCCGCGTGGGCGGGCCCGCAGGTGCAGGCGCTCACCCTGGGGCCCGAAGAGGGTCAGCACCTCGGCGGGCTCCGGCCCCGGGCAGCCGAACCAGTGCGGGGTGCGGGTGTCGAACTCGGCGGCCTCGCCGGGTTCCAGGATGAGGTCGTGCTGGCCGAGCCGCAGCCGCAGCCGGCCCGACAGCACGTACATCCACTCGTAGCCCTCGTGGGTCTGCAGCTCAGCGTCGGGCTCACCGGGCGGGATGAGCATCTTGTAGGCGCGGATCCCGCCCGGCCGCCGGGTCAGCGGGATGAGGATGCGCCCGTTGCGCCGCACCGGCCGGGCGCGGATCCGCGGGTCGCCCGGCGGGGGGATCCCGGTGAGTTCGTCCAGCGGTACCTGGTACGCGCGGGCCAGCGACAGCAGCAGCTCCAGGGTCGGCTTGCGGCCGCCGGATTCCAGCCGGGACAGCGTGCTCACCGAGATGCCGGTCACCTCGGAAAGACCGGCGAGCGTGGTGCCGCGCTGCTGGCGCAAGGCCCGCAGCCGGGGCCCGACCGCCGCGAGCACCGGGTCGGGTTTCATCCCTCTATTGCTGATCCGGCAAGAGAATTTGTCAACGGGCCGGCCGCCGGCTCACGGTGGGCCCATGGACGAGAACATGAAAGAGAACTATGACGTGGTCGTGGTCGGCGGCGGCGCCGCGGGCCTGAGCGGCGGGCTCGCGCTGACCAGGTCCCGCCGCTCGGTGCTGGTGGCCGACGCGGGCGACCCGCGCAACGCGCCAGCCGGCCACGTGCACAACTTCCTCACCCGGGACGGGACACCGCCCGCGGAGATCTACGCGGCCGGCCGCGCCGAGGTGGCCCGCTACGGCGGCCAGGTCACCGACGCCCGGGTCACCGGGCTGAGCCGGGACGGCGCCCGGTTCCGGGCCGGGATCGGCGGCCGGGCGGTGACCGCGCGGCGGCTGCTCATCGCCACCGGCTTGCGCGATGAGCTTCCCGGCGTGCCGGGCCTGGCCGCCCGGTGGGGCAGCGACGTGGTGCACTGCCCGTACTGCCACGGCTGGGAGGTACGGGACAAGCGCATCGGCGTGCTGGCCACCGGGCCGATGGCCATGCACCAGGCGTTGCTGTTCCATCAGCTCAGCCCGCAGGTGACCATGCTGGCGCACACCGGCCCCGAGCTGACCGGCGAGGAGCGCGAGCAGCTCGCCGCGCTCGGCATCGAGGTCGTCGAGGGCGAGGTGGCGCGGATCGAAGCGGGCCCGGACGGCCTGACCGGGGCCCGGCTGGCTGGCGGCCGCCGGGTGCCGCTCGACGTGGTGCCGTCTCGCCCCGGATGACCGCCCGCGCCGAACTGCTCGCGCCGCTGGGCCTCCGCCCGGCCGAGGTACGGGCCGGCGGGTACCTGGTGGCGACCCGGATCGAGACGGACGCCACCGGCGCGACCGCCGTTACCGGGGTGTGGGCCGCGGGCAACGTCACCGACCCCCAGGCCCAGGTCATCACGTCGGCCGCGGCCGGGCTTGCCGCGGGCGCCGCGATCAACCGCGACCTGGCCGCCGAGGATGCCGCCCGCGCCGTCAGCGCCCGGCGGCACCGGGCCGTCCGGCTGGTCAGGCGCGGGTGAAGTCCATCACTCAGACCGGTTAGCCGCAGGGCGAAGACGCGCTGGCCGGGTACGGCGCGCCGGCACCCCGCCGCGGCCCGCGGCCGGCCGTCCGGTGCGCGGCGGCTGGGCGTTCTTCCACGTAAGAAGCCCAGGGCGCGCGGGCCCTGGTCCGCCGCGCCCTGCGGTTCCCCGGCCGGGCCCAGCCGACGGCCAGCGCGACCGCGGCCGGCATCGCGAGTGCCCAGCCGCAGAAGCCGAGCATGACCGTGACGGCCAGCGCCGCGGGCAGGGCGGCGAGCCGCGCCGGGCCGCGCAGCAGCCGCGCGGCCGCGGCCATGGCGCCCAGGTAGACCGTGAGGAACAGGGTCGTCGGCACCGCCACCAGGGCGGTGGTGCTGACGATCCGCAGCCCGTACATGCCGATCAGCAGCAGGCCCGCCACGGCGATCGCGGCCAGCAGCCGGGCCTTGGCCGCGGACCGGCGGCTGCCAGGCACGGCCCGCGCGAGCTGGCCGGCCATGGCGGCCGCGCCGTTGATGTAGGCGTTGGTGGCGCCGAGGGTCAGCACGACGGCGGCCACCGCGGCGGCGTCCGGCCCGGCCGCACCGATGGCATGGCCCAGCAGGCCGGCCAGCGGCACGTCGGTGGCGGCCCGCGGCCCCAGGACACCGATCGTGGCCACGGCCAGGCCCAGGTACAGCGCGGTGGTGACCGCGAGGGCGATGGCCACCGCGCGCGGGAGCTGCCGGCACGGGTCCGCGAAGCGCGTGGTGAGCGGGGCGACGGCCTCCCAGCCGACGAAGGAGAACATCAGCGTCGTCGCCGCGCTGCCGACCGAGAGCCAGCCGTGCGGGGTGAACGGTGCCCAGTTGGCGGCCCGGGCCGCTCCGGCCGACCCGGTGACCGCCACGACCACCACGACGGTCAGCAGGCTGACGAGGGCGAGCTGGGCGGTGGCGCTGGCCCGCAGGCCGCCGGCGGCCAGGCCGATGACGGTCAGCAGCAGCACGGCCGCGACGGCGGCGCGGGCGAGCTGGCCGCCGCCGGTCAGGTCGGTGACATAGCTGGCGCCGACGAGGCAGACGATCGGGGCGCCGCCCACCACCCCGGCGAGGAACATCCAGCCGGTCGCCCGGCCCGCGCGCGGCCCCAGGCCCGCGGTCACGTAACCCATCACCCCGCCAGCCGACGGGTTGTGCCTGCCCAGGGCCGAGAACACGGCGGCGAACAGGCCGGACAGGCCCAGCAGGGCAAGCCAGGCAAGGATCGAAGCGGGCCCGGCCTCGGCGGCGGCGAGACCCGGCAGCAGCAGCAGGCCGGGGCCGAGGATCGCGCCGATGTAGAGGGCAGCGCCGCGAGCGGTCGTCAGGGGCTGCGGTACCGGCTGGTTCGTGGTTGTCAGCGCCATGGCTCCACCATCGCCGAAATGGGCTCGCACGCGATGGCAAATATGGCGCGAGACGGGCACCTGCATGCAACGCCGTTGCGTCAGTATGGCGATAGGCTGATTTTCATGTCAGAGCATGTCCCGGACAGGGTGGATCGTGCCATCGTGGCGAGGCTCCAGCGCGACGGCCGGATCCCCAACGTCGATCTCGCGGACGCCATCGCACTGTCGCCGTCGGCCTGCCTGCGCCGCGTGAAGGCGCTCGAGGCCAGCGGCATCATCGCCGGGTACCGCGCGGAGGTCAGCAGGCTGAGGGCCGGGCTCGGGCTGACCGTCTTCATCGGCCTGAAGGTCGAGGGGCAGTCGCCGGAGACCGCCTCCCAGATCGAGCAGGCGCTGCTGGCCATCCCCGCCGTCGTCGCCTGCTACCTGGTGTCCGGGACCAACGACTTCCTCGTGGAGGCCGCCGTGCCCGATCTCGCGAACTACGAGCAACTGCTGCTGGCGCAGATCCTGGCGATTCCCTCCGTCGTGGAGGCGCAGAGCACGTTCGCGATCCGGACGATCCTCAGCCGCGGCCCGCTGCCGCTGGGCCACTGGCGGCGCTAGGCATGGCAGGTAGCGGGCGGCGCGCGAGGCGCTGGATCGAGCGCGCTGGCCGGTGTCATCCAGGTGCCCGCCCAGGGCGTCCTATTTATGGTCGGCCCGGTGCATCCCGCCCGATTGTGAGGTGTGTGATGGCCAAGACCGGTTTCGTCCGTTCGATGCGAGCGCAGCCACGCGGTTTCGTCATGGCGGCGGCTGCCAGCTTATTGCTGACCGGAGACGGTAATCCGTCGGGAGGTAGCGGGGAATGGTAAGAAATCGATCGGCCCTAGGGCTGGTTGTGACGGCACTGGCGCTCGCGATGGTGCCCTCGGTGCTGCTGAGTGCCGGGGTCAGCCGCGCCGCCGCATCGACGTGCGGTTCCTTGAACCGCGGGTCGGGGGCCCCGGCCGGGGCCGGTGAGCTTTCGAATACCGCCTTCGTGTCGGCGGGCGAGTCCTGGGCCGTGGGCGACCTCACCTCTCAGGGGACCGCGAACCGTACCCTGATCGAGCGGTTCAACGGGTCGGCGTGGTCGGTCGTCTCTTCCCCGAACCAGGGCAGCGGGAACAACACCCTGAACGGCGTTTCCATGATCCCCGGTGCGGGATGGGCGGTCGGATACGCGCAGTCCGGGCTGTACCAGCCGCTGGCGCAGCACTGGGACGGAACGAAGTGGTCGCTGGTCTCGCCCGGGAATTCCACCAGCGACGCGCTTTTTAACGGTGTCGACACCCTGGCGGACGGAAGCGCGTGGGCGGTCGGTTTCCAGCTCACGGCCGACGGGACGCGGCACACACTGATTCAGCACGCCTCCGGTGGGGCGCTGACCACGGTTGCGAGCCCCAACGACGGGACTTCCGCGACAGACAACACGCTCGTGGCTGTCGGCGGGACGCAGGCGACCGGGTTGTGGGCCGTCGGCTATCGGATGAGCTCAACGGGGCTAAAGCCACTCGTGCTGCGTTACGACACGACCAAGCCGTCGCCCACGTGGGTCTCGGTGAGTGGCGCTGGTGGCGTGCCGTCGCCGGGCAAGGTCGAGACGGCCCTGACCGGGGTTGATGTGCTGACGGCCAGCAATGCATGGGCTGTGGGCTACTACAACGACGGCAGCGCTGAGCGGCCACTGGCACTGCACTGGAATGGCAGCACGTGGAGTAACTCGCCGATTCCCGGCGCCGGCGCACTGCGCAAGGTCAGGGCGATCACGCCCAGCAATGTGTGGGCGGCCGGGACCTATTACAACGCCGGCGCGCAGCTCAACCAGACGCTCGTGGTGCATTTCAACGGGACGGCATGGACGACGGCGGTCTCGGCCGACGCCCCCACGGCCAGCGACGAGATCATCGGCCTCGCCGCCAGCCCATCGGGGTCGAGCCTCACCTTGGTGGGCCGGGAGGGCCCGAACGAGCTCGTCGAGCAGGCGAACTGCGGTACGGGACCCGTCTCGCTCGCCACCCGGGCACCTGCGGCCGTTCCTCCGGTGCCAGCCGCTCCGGGCATCGGCCCCGCGCCGAACCCGCCGCCGAACACACCTCCGCCGACGACCCCGATCCCGGTCACCATCACCGACCAGGCGGCGGCAGCGGGCATCAGCAGCCCGGTGGACTGGACCTTCAGCGCGTCCGTTGCCGATCTCAACGGCGATGGCTGGCCGGATATATTCATGGCGCGCCACTGGCATCCAGCCAACCTGTGGATCAACAATAAAAATGGCACGTTCAGCCCGATTGATGTGAGCTATTTCCAATCCATCATCGATCGGCACGACTGCCGGGCCGCTGATTTCAACCAGGACGGCAGGGAAGACATATTCTGCAGCGTCGGAGCCGATCGCGGCTCCGCGGTGAAGTCAAATGCGCTGTTCATCCAGCAGCCCGGCACCACGTTCGTCAACGAGGCCTACCAGCAGAATGTGTCTGACCCGTGGGGGCGCGGCCGGTACGGCGCCGTCCTGGACGCGAACAACGACGGCTTCCCGGACATTTTCTACGGCTCGGAGTCGCTTCGCCCGGACGGCATGCCGTCGGAGGACCGGTTCTTCATCAATACCGGGCACGGCTCCTTTGTCGACGATCCGGCCATGGGGCTCGATCTCGAAATCGGATCGCTGTGCGCGCACACCGTCGACTACAACAGTGACGGCTGGCCGGACCTGCTGGTCTGCGGGGAAGAGGGCGGCCTCCACCTCTTCGAGAATGAGCAGGGCCACGGCTTCAAGGATGTGTCCTCAATCCTTGGCGCCCCGGTGAACGCCACGGACGCCGCCATGGTCGACGTCAATCACGATAGCCGTCGCGATCTCATCACCCTCACCAGGAACCAGCTTGCCGAGAGCCTCCAGCGCGCTGACGGGACGTTCGCCCCACCGAAGACTCTCCTCACGCTGAAAGGCGCGGTGTCGCTCGCGGTTGGCGATGTCAACGGTGACCATAATCCGGACATCTACGTTGTCGGCGGCATGACCGGAACCGCGAACGCGCCAGACTTCCTACTGCTCGGCGACGCCACGGGCGGCTTCACCACGACGACGATCCCTGAAGAAACCGCCGGCGGTGGCACCCGCGCCTACTCGGTCGACTACACCCACGACGGCCTGGCCTCCTTCCTCGTGCTTAACGGTCAGGTTCCCGGTAAAGGTCCGCTCCAGCTTCTGACGCCCCAGCCCTCGGGCTCGGGCACGCTGACCCGGACGTTCTCGTTTCAGCGTGGCGCCGCGCGGTAGCCACCACTACGGCGATCAGGAACTCATCCAGGAAGGTGGTCACTATGACGGGGGACACACACCGAGCAGGCAGGAGGCGGGCCGGCCTGCTGAGCGCCGTGACGGTGGCCGCGGCGGTGGCGCTCGTGCCTGCCGCCGGGGCGGCCGCCAGCGGCCCGTCGCGGGCGCCGCACGCGGCCGCCGCGCCGCGGGCCGCGGTCGCGTCCGGGCCGTTCGTCACCCTGCTGTTCTCGCGCTCGGAGATATCGGCGGCCGACAACTGCGTGGAGGATGACACCAACATCGCCCGCCTGGATACCACGGTCGCGCCCTACCTCCATTCGGTGGGCATGGCGGGGACCGGGACACTGGTCACCCGGAGGACCGATGACACGACGAGGCACTGCACGCACTACAACGACGACCTGACCGCGTCGTGGGCCGACGCCACCGGCCTCGCACAGACCTACGGCTGGTCGTTCGTGTCGCACACCGCCACGTACCCGACCCTCCAGCAGATCGAGAACTTCACCCCGGCAGAGGCGAAGGCCCAGACCTGCGGGAGCGAGGCCACGATCAAAGCCCATGGGCTGCCCGGCGCGGCCGGGATGATCGCCTATCCCGGCTCCTACACCAAGAACCCGGCGGTCGTGAATCTGCAGGCGCAGTACGGAGACACCTGCTTCGACTGGGGGCGGATGTACGACCAGGCCAAGCATGGCCTCACCAAGCTCATCGATGCGAGCACGCCGCCCTACTGGCAGTACACGATCTCGGTCGTCGGGGGACCCTGCAACGATCCCACGCAGCCGTGCTACACCGTCCACGTGCAGAACGGGCGATACACGCTGCCCTCGGCGATCATCGCGCGGGTCGAGGCACTGAAGCCGGGCCAGTGGTACACGCTCCAGGCGTACCTGCTGGTCACCGGCAAGAACCCGAAGTACGCCAGTAACAGGATGCGGTGGGACTGCACCTCGTCCGACCCGGCCCTGCACTGGACGAACACCACCGTGCGGTACTGCTATTCGGACTACCAGCAGATCATCCAGGCCATCGCCGCCGACCCGTCCATCACCGTCACCGACCCGCTGACCGTGGGCCGGGCGTGGGGCCGCCCCTTCAAATAGTCGCGCTCGGCGTCATGGTGAGGTGAGCCGGCCAGGCGAAAGGAACGGCTGTTAGCACCTAGCCGCCCGGGTGAGCCGCCGCAGCGGGCCGGAGGTTGCCGTCACTGGATTTTGTGATCGCCGGCGGCTAGCTCCGTCCCGAGTGGTGCCTGCTGGTAGACGACGGCGTGGCGGTAGCGCCGCCGGGTGATCAGCCCCGCGTGGTGCAGGACGGTCAGGTGCTCGGACACGGTGCTGGGTGCCAGGCCGTGCCGCCGGGCCAGGGTGTGGGTGGCGGCTGGCTCGGCGAGTGATTCCAGCAGGGCGTCCGTTCGGCCGTGCTGCCCGAGATACTGCCGCCCGGCCCCCGCTACGTCCTGGGCCGGGCGCTGATGCGGCTCGTGGCCCAGTCGGCGCAGATCGTGGGCTACGGCGTGGGCGGGCTGCTGCTGGCGATCCTGTCCCCGCGCGGTGCGCTCGCCGCCGACGCGCTGTCGTTCGTGGCCTCCGGCCTGGTGCTGCGGTTCGGCACCGCCGCCCGGCCCGGCGGCGCCGCCCGCCGCGGATCGATGGCCCGCGACTCTCTCGCCGGGCTGCGGAACGTGTTCGCTCACCGCCCGACCAGGCGGATCCTGCTGTTCATCTGGCTGGTGCCCGCGTGCGTGGTCGCGCCCGAGGCCCTGGCCGCCCCCTATGCCACTCACATCGGCCAGCCCGCCCGGGCCGTGGGCTTCCTGCTGATGGGGCTGCCGATCGGGACCGTGGCCGCCGACATTGTCGCCGCCCGGCTGCTCACGTCCCGGCTGCAGCGGCGCGTCATTGTCCCGGCCGCCCTGCTGTCCTTCGTTCCCCTGGCCGCCTTCGCCGCCAGCCCGGGACTGGTCCTGGCCGTGGGGCTACTGGCGGCCGGCGGGCTGGGCCACGCCTGGGCCGCCGGGGTCGACGGCCTGCTCATCGACACCGCACCGCCGGACCTGCGCAACCGCACCCTCGCCCTGGCCGGCGCCGGGCTGATGTTCACCCAGGGCGCGGGATTCGCGCTGTGGGGCATCGCCGGGCAGTACCTGCCCGTCACCGTCGTCGTCCCGCTGGCCGCGGCCGCTGGCGTGCTCGCGGCCACCGTCCTGCGGCCGCTGAACGCGGCTTTCCGCGGGAGCGGGCATGCCGACGGCTGCGGAGGCCGCCGCCGGTTGGTCACGACTTCACCCACTAATCACGGTTTACCCTGGCCCCGTTGGCCGGAAAGGCCCGATAATCATCCTGCGCTGCCGGGCGGGCGGCGAAGGCGGCCAGGGGGTAGGGGGCATGGGGAGAAATCGATCAGCCCTGCGGCTGATCGGGACGGTGCTGGGGACCGCGGTGGTGTCGGCCGCGCTGCTGGGTGTCGGCGTCAGCCGCGCCGCCGCCTCGACGTGCGGGTCCTTGAACCGCCAGAACGGGGCGCTGGCCTCGAGCGATGAGCTTTCGAGCGTCTCCTACGTGTCCCCTGGTGAAACCTGGGCTGTGGGCAACATCGGCGTGGCGGAGAAGGCGAACCAGACACTGACCGAGCGGTACAACGGGTCGGCGTGGTCGGTCGTCCCTTCGCCGAATGAGGGCACTGGGAACAACGCCCTCAACAGCGTTTCCATGATCCCCGGTGCGGGATGGGCGGTTGGCTACGCGCAAGGCAGTGGGGGCTACCAGCCGCTGGCGCTGGGCTGGGACGGTACGCAGTGGTCGACGGCCTCGACCGGGACTTTCCCCAGCGATGCGCTCTTCACCGGTGTCGACACCCTGGCGGACGGAAGCGCCTGGGCGGCCGGTTTCCAGAGAACGGCTACCGGGACGCGGCGGACGCTGATCGAGCAGGAATCGGGCGGGACCTGGACGCCGGTGGCGAGCCCTAACGATGGGACTGCCACGACAGACAACTCGCTCACGGCCGTCGCCGGGACCCAGGCGGCCGGGCTGTGGGCCGTCGGCTGGCGGGAGAGCCCGAGCGGGCTGCAACCGCTCATACTGCGCTACGACACGACCCAGCCCTCACCCACGTGGGTCTCGGTGACCGGCGCGGGCGGCGTGCCGGTGCCCGGTACGATCGACACGGTCCTGACCGGGGTTGATGTGCTGTCGGCCAGCGACGTGTGGGCCGTGGGTTACTACTTCGACGGCAGTGTGAACCAGCCACTGGCGCTGCACTGGGACGGCAGCACCTGGAGCAACTCACCGGTTCCCGGCGCCGGGATGCTGCGCAAGGTCAGGGCGCTCGCGCCAGACAACGTGTGGGCGGCCGGCACCGTCTACAACGGCAGCCTGCAGATCTACCAGTCGCTCGTGGAGCACTTCGACGGGACGGCATGGACGCCGGTGGTCTCGGCCAACGCCCCTGCGGCCGACACCGAGATCATCGGCCTTGCGACCGACCCGGCGGGCTCGAGCATGACCCTGGTGGGCCGGCAGGGCTCCAAGGCGATCGTCGAGCAGGCGAGCTGCCCGTCGGGCCCGCTCTCGCTCCCTGCCGGGACGCCGGCGCCCGTTCCCCCGGTGCCAGATATCCCTGGCGTTGGCCCCGCGCCGAACCCACCGCCGCCGACACCCCCGGCCACGACCCCGATCCCGGTGACCATCGCCGATCAGGCACCGGCGGCGGGCATCAGCGGCCCGCAGGACTGGACGTTCAGCGCGTCCGTTGCCGATTTCAGCGGCGATGGCTGGCCGGATATCTTCATCGCGCGCCACTGGCATCCAGCCGATCTGTGGCTCAACAATCAAGACGGCACGTTCACCCAGTCCGATGCGACCTACTTCACATCGATCAAGGACCGGCACGACTGTGAGGCCGCCGATTTCAACCAGGACGGCCTGGAAGATATGTTCTGCAGCGTCGGGGCTGATCGCGGCTCCGCTGCGAAAGCAAATGCGCTGTACGTCCAGCAGCCGGATGGCACGTTCGCCGACGAGGCCTACCAGGAAAATGTGGCCGACCCGTGGGGGCGCGGCCGGTATGGCGCCGCCCTGGACGCGAACAACGACGGCTATCCGGACATCTTCTACGGCACGGAGTCGCTTCGCCCGGACGGGATGCCGTCGGTAGACCGGTTCTATATCAACACCGGGCAGGGCTCATTTGTCGATGACCCGGCTATGGGGCTCGATATGAACATCGGGTCACTGTGCGCGCATACCGTCGACTACAACAGCGATGGCCGGCCGGACCTGCTGGTCTGCGGGGAAACAGGTGGCCTTCACCTGTTCAGAAACGACCAGGGCCAAGGGTTCACGGATGTGTCTTCGATCCTCGGCGTCTCGATCAAGGCCGTGGACGCCGCGATGGTCGACGTCAACCACGACAGCCGCCCCGACCTCATCACGCTCACCGGGAGCGTGCTCGCCGAGCGCCTCCAGCAGGCAAACGGGACCTTCGCCAAGCAGAAAATCATCCTCAAGGGGATTAAGAGCGCCAGGACACTCGCGGTCGGCGATGTCAACGGCGACAACAATCCGGACATCTATGTTGTCTGCGGCAGGACCGGGAGCCAGAACGCGCCGGACGACCTGCTGACCGGGAACGCGACAGGCGGTTTTCCCACGATGATGACGATCCCGCAGACAACCGTCGGCGGTGGCGACAAAGCGTACCCGATCGATTACACGCACGATGGGCTCACGTCGTTCCTGGTACTTAACGGCCAGGTTCCTAATCCCGGTCCGATCCAACTGCTTACGCCGCAGCCCTCGACGCCGTAGCGTAGCGCCGCACACTTTTGCTATCCGTATACGAGAACTTGGAATTCATCTAAGGGAGTGATCCTTATGGCGGGGGGGAGAAATCACCTACGCCGGCTCACCGCCGGGCTTGGGCGTGCCGGGCGCGCGCTGGCCGGCGGCAAGAGGCGCGTGGGCTTGCTGAGCGCCGTGACGGTGGCCGCGGCGGTGGCGCTCGTGCCTGCCGCGGGATCGGTCGCCAGTGGCTCGGCGCAGCCGCCGAGCGCGGGCCTCGCCCCGCCAGCCGCGACGTCACTTGGTCAAGGACCCTTCGTCACCCTGCTGTTCTCGCGCACCGAGATGTCGGCGGCCGATAACTGCGTGGAGGATGACACCAACATCGCCACCCTGGACGGGACGGTCGCGCCCTATCTGCAGTCGCTGGGCATGGCGGGCACCGGGACGCTGGTCACGAAGCGGACCGACGACACCACCAGGCACTGCACGCATTACAACGACGACCTGACGGCGTCCTGGGCCGACGCGACCAACCTCGCGCAGAACTACGGCTGGTCGTTCGTGTCCCACACCGCCACCTACCCGGGCCTGACGGCTATCGAGAACTTCACCCCGGCAGAGGCGTACGCCCAGACCTGTGGGAGCGAAGCCACGATCGCCGCTCATGGGCTGCCCGGCGCGGCTGGCATGATCGCCTATCCCGGCTCTTACACCAAGAACGCGGCGGTCGTGAATCTGCAAACCCAGTACGGCCAGAACTGCTTCGACTGGGGGCGCCAGTACGACCACGCTCAGAAGGGCGTGAACGACCTGGCCACCGCGTCGACGACGCCGCCTTACTGGGCGTTCCCCGTCGCGGTCGTCGGCGGCCCCTGCAACGATGCCACGCAGCCGTGTTACAACGTCCACATTCAGAACGGGCGCTACACGATGCCGTCGACGATCATCAACGAGATCAACAAGATGCAGCCCGGCCAGTGGTACATATTCCAGGCATACATCCTGGTCACCGGCACCAACCCGAAGTACACCAGCAACATGAACCGGTGGGACTGCACCTCGCCGAATCCGGCCGAGCACTGGACGAACATCACGGTGCGGTACTGCTATTCGGACTGGCAGAAGATCATCCAGGCCATCGCCGCGGACCCGAACATCACCGTCACCGACCCGCAGACCGTGGGCGAGGCATATGGCCGCCCCTTCTAGTTCGCTCCGTATCCATCGGCTGGGTTCCTTGGGAAGCGTTGTGGAGGGCGTGTCATGAAGAGCGAACGATCTGGCGGGCTGGGACGGCCGGCAGTCGTGGCTTCCGTGCTGACGCTGGTGTCGGCGGCGGCGCTGACCTGGGGGCTCGGCCGGGCGCAGGCGGGCGGTGCTGGGGTCCAGCAGGCGGCGGTGGCTGGGAACATCACTACCGTCGCGGGGGGCGTCGGTGGTCCAGACGCGGGCACGGCGGTGTCCCTCGGGCCCGGGCAGAACAATTTGTGCGGCATCACGTACGGCTCCGGCGCCCTTTACGTCGCCGACTCCGACGTGGTGCGGGAGGTAAGCCCGCAGACCGGCCGGCTGACCACGCCGGTGGGCACGGGCACCGCCGGGCCGCTCGGTGATGGCGGCCCGGCGGCCAGCGCCGAGCTGAGCACCTGCGGGGCGACGCTGGATCACTCCGGGAACCTGGTCATCGCGGACCTGGGCGGCAGCCGGATCCGGGTGGTCGCGGCCAGCACCGGCACCTTCTACGGGCAGGCGATGACCGCCGGGGACATCTATACCGTGGCCGGCACCGGCCTGTTCGGCTTTACGGGTGAAGGCCACCTGGCTACCACGGCCAACCTCGACGGCCCGTCGGCCGTGGCGGTCGACGGTGCGGGGAACCTGGTGATCGCCGACAGTGGCAATGAACGGGTCCGGGTGGTCGCGGCCCGCACCGGCACCTTCTACGGGCAGGCGATGACCGCCAGGCACATCTACACCGTGGCCGGAAACGGCATTTACGGGTTCTCCGGCGAGGGCGGCCCGGCCACCGCGGCCGAGCTGGCCAGCCCGGACCAGACGGCGGTGGACGGCGCGGGGAACCTGGTCATCGCCGACAGTGCCAACGACCGGGTGCGCGTCGTGGCGGCCAGCGCCGGTACCTTCTACGGGCAGGCGATGACCGCCGGGGACATCTATACGGTGGCGGGCACCGGCACCTTCGGGTTCTCCGGCGAGGGCGGCCCGGCCACGGGCGCCGAGCTCGACGGCCCGCGGGGCGTGACCGTGGACGGTGCGGGGAACCTGGTGATCGCCGACCGCGGCAACAACCGGGTCCGGGTGGTCGCGGTCAGCGACGGCACCTTCTATGGGCAGGCGATGACCACCGGGGACATCTATACGGTGGCCGGTAACGGCACCTTCGGGTTCTCCGGCGAGGGCGGCCCGGCCACCGCGGCCGAGCTGGCCAGCCCGGGCCAGACGGCGGTCGACGGCGCGGGGAACCTGGTCATCGCCGACGGGGCGAATGGCCGGGTGCGCGTCGTGGCGGCCAGCGACGGCACCTTCTACGGGCAGGCGATGACCGCCGGGGACATCTACACCGTGGCCGGCACCGGCACCGGTGCGTGCTCCGGCGACGGCGGCCCGGCCACGGGCGCCGAGCTCAGCAGCCCGCGGCGCGTGACGGTGGACGGTGCGGGGAACCTGGTCATCACCGACCGCGGCAACAACCGGGTCCGGGTGGTCGCGGCCAGCGCCGGTACCTTCTACGGGCAGGCGATGACCGCCGGGGACATCTACACGGTGGCGGGCACCGGCACCTTCGGGTTCTCCGGTGACGGCGGCCCGGCCACCGCGGCCGGGCTGGGTAGCCCGGAGCAGACGGCGGTCGACGGCGCGGGGAACCTGGTCATCGCGGACTGGGGCAACAGCCGGGTCCGGGTGGTCGCGGCGAGCACCGGTACCTTGTACGGGCAGGCGATGACCGCCGGGGACATCTACACCGTGGCCGGCACCGGCCAGGTCGGCTTTGGCGGTGAGGGCGGCCTGGCTACCGCGGCCAAGCTCGACGGCCCACAGGACGTGGCGTTCGACGGCGCGGGGAACCTGGTCATCGCCGACAGTGGAAATGACCGGATCCGGGTGGTCGCGGCCCGCACCGGCAGCTTCTACGGGCGGGCGATGACCGTCAGGCACATCTACACGGTGGCCGGTAACGGCACCTTCGGGTTCTCCGGTGATGGCGGCGCGGCCACCGCGGCCGAGCTGAGAATTCCGCAGGACGCCGTCGTGGACAGCGCGGGCAACCTGGTGATCACCGACAGTGAGAACTACCGGGTCCGGGTGGTCGCGGCCAGCACCGGCACCTTCTACGGGCAGGCGATGACCGCCGGGGACATCTACACCGTCGCCGGTAACGGCACCTTCGGGTTCTCCGGCGAGGGCGGCCCGGCCACCGCGGCCGAGCTGGGTAGCCCGGGCCAGACGGCGGTGGACGGCGCGGGGAACCTGGTCATTGCCGACGGGGCGAACGGCCGGGTGCGCGTCGTGGCGGCGAGCACCGGCACCTTCTACGGGCAGGCGATGACCGCCGGGGATATCTACACCGTGGCCGGCACTGGCACCCTCGGGTTCGCCGGCGACGGCGGCCCGGCTCTGAGTGCAGAGCTGAACCGCCCGCAGGGCGTGGCGGTAGACGCGGCAGGTGACCTGCTGGTGGTTGACGTGGGCAGCAACCGGATCAGGGAGGTGGCGGGCTGACGCATGAACTGGCGATAGCAACGCATGCCGCCGCTTCCAGTTGTCTCGCTGACAACGAATGCATGCGCTGGCCGGAGCCGCATCGTGGTGCGTCAAGACGGCCTTGACGCTGTCAATCGTCAAGGATATCTTGACGGCATGACGAGCTCCCGAAGTTCCGCGCCAGGTGCCAGCCGGCTCCAGACGCTGTGCTGCTCGTTCTGCATCAAGGACAAGGACGAGGTCGCCAAGCTCATCGCCGGCCCGGGCGTCTACATCTGCAACGAATGCGTGGATCTGTGCGGCCAGATCCTCGCCGCCAAGCCGGTCGCCGGGTTCGGCTCGTGGAACGAGCGGCCAGAGGACGAGCTGCTCGCGAGCCTGGCACGGATTCAGGCGGTGGAGTCACAGGTCGATGCCGCCGTACACGACCATGTGGACATGTTGCGGGACCGGGGCGTCAGCTGGACCCGCATCGGACAGGCGCTCGGCGTGTCAAAGCAGGCGGCGTGGGAGCGGTTCTCCGGAGAGGACTGAACAAGGTGCCCGAGCTGCAGCGCCTGCGCGCCGATCATGCCTCGGCGGTCTTGGCCTTCGAACTGGCGAACCGCGCCTACTTCGCCGCCTTCATCTCCGACCGCGGCGATGAGTTCTACGACCAGTTCACCGAACGGCACAACGCCTTGCTGGCTGAGCAGGAGGCCGGTATCTGCGCCTGCTACCTGCTCGTCGCCGAGGACGGGTCAGTACTCGGCCGGTTCAACCTGTACAACCTTGAGGACGGCACGGCCGAGCTCGGCTACCGGGTCGCGCAGCACGTCGCGGGCCGCGGCGTGGCGACCGCGACCGTACGGGAACTGTGCCAGCTGGCGGCGGCGCAGTACGGGCTGCGCACGCTCAGGGCCGCGGTCACCCACGAGAATGTCGCGTCCCAGAAGGTGCTGACCAAGGCCGGGTTCCTCCCGGTCGGCCCGGCTAATCCCGGTGGTAAGCCGGGCACCTGGTATCAGCGCGACCTGGCCCTCGGCTGACCCTGATCAAGGACGACCCCGGCGCACCAGGTAACCGGCTACCAGAGACCCTCGTAGACTCCTTGCGATGCACGATGACCGGGTGAACCCGGAAGGCTGTCTGCGGTCGCTGGCGGCCGAGGCCTTGCTGTGGGCGCCGCACGGGCCGCTGTTCCCCGACTCGCTGCGCCTGATGGCGGTAGCGAATGCCTTCGTGATGCTGGGCCTGCTGCCCGAGCCGCGGGCCGAGGCCGTCTTGGCTGACCACAAGTCGGCGCTGGAGCGCATGGGCCTGGGGAACGCCTGGGGGGTCACGGAGGGCGAGCTGACGGTCGGGCCGGGCGCTGACGGGTACTGGCAGTCCCGGATGGCCGGGCCCGGCGGGCTGCGCGAGGTCCCGTTGCTAGTGGCCGCGGCCGGGGTGTGTTGCCCGACCTCGGTGGCCGAGGTGTGCTTTGAGTGGGTGAAGCTGACCTCAACGGGGTGGCGGCTGAGCTTCCGCGCGACCGCTCCCGATCCCGATCCCTATCGGAACTCGCCTGCCCCGGATGTGGTGATGGGCCAGGCGATGTCGGAGATCTCGCTCACCGACGACGCGGGCCAGTCCCATGATCTGCGCGCCGAGGGCGTGGGCTGGAGCCGGGATCTCTCCCTGGGAGAGCAGGAGTGGCACGGCCGCGTGCTGGTAGCCCGCGATCCGGCCAGCAGGCCAGAGTGGTTTGAGCTGGCGCCCACGATCGGGGGTGCCTCGGGCCGGGTCGCCTTGCCGTCCCCGGCCCAGGTTCCGGTGGGACGGAGCGACCCGCCGTGGCCGACCCCGGCCGAGGGCTACCTGGCCGCGCTCGCGCCGGTCACCCGCATCTCGATGGAAGCGGGGGGCGCCGTGAGTGAGGCAGGACCGGAGGAGACGGCGGAGATTGTCGCCACGGTGGCCGACAGCCTGATCGCGGTGGGCGCGTTGCCGGTCACCAGCACCCTGCTGCGCGAGTTCCCCGGCAGCGGCCCGGGCTGGCACGTTCACCTGGCGCACCGGTGGCGCCGCCGCGCCCACCAGCAGGCCGCCAGGTTCCGGGCTGCGGAGCATCGCAGGCTGGTCGTGCGGCTGCCGCTGGAGCACGCCACCGCGGTGATCGAGAGCGTCTCCGCCCAGGATGACCTGGTGAGCATCCAGCTGTATGGCCACCCGTGGGTGATGGGGGAGTACCTGCCCATGATCACCCCCTGTTTTCAGGTCCGCGCCGTCGATGATGCCGGGGACGAGCACGAGGGCAGGCCCGGCGACTGGCGGGGCTTCCCCGGCGACGAGGGCAGCGGCAATTTCTGGTTCTGGCCGCCCGTGCCTTCGGCCCGCAAGAGCGTCCGGGTGACCGTGAGCACATTGCGGGAAGCGGCCTGGGCTGACATCGAGCTGCCGCGATGACCTCCGCTCAAGTGCGCCGATCTGGCCTGGTGGCAGCGCTGGTGGTGGGAATCCTCGCGGCGGGCGGCTGCTCCTCACCCCCGCGCTGCCCTCCTGGTGCCTCGTGCCCGGGATTCGCGCCGCCGCACGTGGCATTCATCCCGACCATCAACGGGGCGTCCTTCGTGCCCCGCAAAGATGGTCATGTGCCCAGCTACCGGGTACGCCCCGGTGAGCACCTCGTGATGCGCATCGCGGGGTTCGGGGTGGCCGGGCGCGCCAGCAGCGGGACCGGCATCCTGGGCGACAGCGCCAATGGCACCGGGGTGCTGGCCAGCAGCGCCAACGCCACCGCGCTGAAGGTCAGCGGCAAGACGCAGTTCAGCCGCAGCGGAGTGGCCACAGTGGCGGGCACCTCCGTGGCGCCGAAGAACTCGGTGAAGGTCAGCCTGCCCATCACCGGCAAGAGCATGATGACCGCGCTGCTGCAAAAGCATGTCGCCGGGGTGTATGTGGTGGCCGCAGTGCCCAACGTGACCGGCGGGTATTTCACCATCTACCTGAACAAGGCGGTGACCACCAGCGTCGGCCCGATCGCCTGGATGGTGACCGAGATGCCGTAGCCTGACGCCGGGCCAGCGGCGGCGCGGAGCGGCGCCGCTACTTGATCTATTCCATAAGGCTATTTCGGCAAAGGGAGCTTGCTCGCAGTCAACGGTTCCTGCGCCGTCTGTGCCGTCGCATGGCGTCCACTTTTGTGGTGAACGCTGTGGGCATCAGGATGGGTGTTCCGCGCCAGGGGGACATGGACAGTAGGTCGGAGTCGTTGGAGATGATGAGCATGGCTCCTACTTCGGCCGCGAGGTCGAGGATGAGATTGTCCTCGTGATCGGGGCACTCATGCACGGCCCGGGGGACGTCCTCTAGCAGTCCGCCGCCGCTGTGCCCGGCTGCTGCTGTGATGATCGTGAGGTAGGCGTCGGCTTGCTTTTGGTCCCACTTGAACAGGTCTTCAAGGGCCCGCTTGACGTTGGCGAGGATGTGGGGGGAGAGCCAGAGCGCGAATTCGGCGGCGTCGACGATGATCCCGACGCAGTCGGCGCTTGCGTTCCCGGAGACGGGAGGCGGCGATGGCCAGGAGCGGAAGGGGCTGTTGCCGTCCGCTACGGCCGTCACGAGGACGTTGACGTCATAGACGACCGCAGTGGACGCGGGCTCTAGGTGACTCACTGCCCCGTGGCCTTGGCCCCGCCTTTGAGGAATTCCTGGATGCGTTCTGGCACCTGCGCAGGGTCGATGCCGAGCTGGGCTGAGCGTTGCTGGCCGTATGCCTGTGCTTCGCGTAGCTGCTCGGCCAGCATGACCGACCTCATGATCTTCAGGGTGGCCCGCAGGTATGCGGATCTATTGCCTTCGCCGAAGTAGGCAACCAGTTCATCCAGAAGAGGACGGTCGTCAGCCTGGACCGCGAAGCCGAGGGTCTGGGCGCTCATGTTTACAGTGTAGATGGCTTGCTTATCGTATGCGAGATATTGCATCTACTGGAGCCGGGGTGTGATGCCTCAGCAGGGAGTGGGTTGCAGTAGAGGTATGTGCTGGGGGATCGGGCACGCATGTGGCACGGAGAGTGCTCTCGTGCCGTGCGCGTTTGTTCGGGAGGGTAGCGAAACATGCCCTGACCTGCGGTGGAGCCGAAGAGCGGGCGAAGGGAATCGAACCCTCATGACCAGCTTGGAAGGTGTACCGCCCATGGCCGTCGCGGGCGCTGGCCTGCGGGTTCGGGTACCCGGTGGTGACCGTGACTGACCCCGGATCACCCTGGTTAATGGCACGCCAATGGCACGATGATCTTGACTGCGTGCGGTCTGGCCGGACCACTCGGCGCACTCCCGCGCGCACCTGCACGGCTGACCAGCCCACCTCAGCCACCCGACGAGCAGCTAGCCAAAGCTGACGCCGACCGGGCAGCACGTCTGGCGGGACACAAATCGACATTCCGGCGCCTGCTCGAACGCCTGCGGCCGCATGGGCAGCAACCGATCGGCGACCTGCATAGCTCTCAAGGCACCTTGGACGATCCTGGCCACTGACTTCGCCTAAGCTCTCGGAGAGACTCACTCGGAAGCCCCAGCCTTCTGACCCGTAGATACCTGTCAGCCGTTCAGCGTCGTCCGGATCGGTCCGCGAGCTGGCATGATCGCCGCTCGCCTGTCCGAACCCGTTCGCCTAGCGTGGAAAGTCGTTCGCCCAGGTGGCTCCCACGTTGGCTCCCGGTTGGTGTCACGTGCAGCGAGCATGTGTGCCACTGAAGCATCTTCCGGCTAGTGCCGTGCGAGCGTAGCGTGTGTGCAGTACTGGGGTTAGGCAGCAAGGGTTGCCTGCATGTTCTTCCCTCCTCCGGGCAGGTGCGGGCTCCGGTGGGGGTGAGAGGGGGAGCGGCCGATGCCGGTCGAAGAGAACAAGCTGCTCGTCCGTCGGCAGTTCGATGAAATCTGGAATGGAGGGAACTGGGCCACCGTCGATGAGTTGTATGCACCGAATTATGTGAACCGCGATCTGATGTATAACCCAGACCAGGGTACGGGCCCAGAGGGATTCAAACAGCGAGCAAGCGGTTATAGCAACATCCTCCATAACTTCCGAAGGAGAGCTTGATGCGTACGAGACTCGCTCCCGTCGGCGCTCTGGCTGTACTCGCCGCGGCCGCCGTTATTCTGCAGCCAGCTGCGGCGGCGGGGACGACCCCGACCCCCGCGTTCACTAATACGCCTCTCATCTCTACCCTGCAACTGCCCGGCATCACGACCGCACCGAATGCGAACTCGACCGGTAACAGCGAGCCGGCTATCGCCTTCGGCAAGGACGGCAGCATGGCCGTCGACGGGCTTGGTTGGCTGCCGTTCCAGGTGAACCTGTGGAAGGGGCACTTCGGGGCGACGCCAGCGTATTTCGGGGCCATGGACACCGACCTGAACAATGTCGGTGCTGGCCGCACGACGCTCGGCGATGAGGACGCGGATGTCGAGATCACCTCGGCCGGCACGACCCTGCTCGCCGACCTCGACCTGATCCTCAACCCCAACGGCAGCGGGGCCCAGCTCGGCGTCAACGTAACCAGGTGCCCGGCAGGGACCGCCGCGCCGAGCGGCTGTACGCACACTTTCATCGACACCGCAGGTGCGGACCGGGAGTGGATCACGACGGCCGGTACGAGCGCCTGGTTGTCCTACCACGACTCGGGCAACAGCACGCTGATCCGCGTGAAGCGTTCCACCGACGACGGCAAGACATGGTCGGCGGCGGGATCGCCGATCCCGGGCCAAGGTGCGGCGACTGGTGACGCCACCTTCAACAACTCGATCGGCCCGATCGTGGCTGATCCCGGGACCGGTATCGTGTATGAGTCGTACGCGGCTGGCGAGCCGCAGACGAAAGCGACCAGCGCGAACTTCAACAACATCTACGTGTCGCGGTCGACCGATGGCGGCATGCACTGGACGTCCACGCGGGTGTTCCACGCCCCGCCGTTCACGAGGCTGAACAACTTCTGGCCGACGCTCGCGGTCGATCCGATTACGCACGCGGTTTATACCGCGTGGACGGATCAGCACGGCATCGCCGTGTCACAATCGACCGACAGGGGAGTCACGTGGTCACCAGCGGTCACCGTGTCGACCATCCAGACGACCGTGATGCCGTGGGTTGCCGCACGCAACGGCAAGGTCGACGTCGTATATTACGGCTCCACGGCCGCATCGACCGATGACACGACCGCAGTCTGGAATGTGTACGACTCCCAGTTCTCAAATGGCGCGTGGGCCGTTAAGCAGGTCAGCAATACTCCGAACCGGGTTGGTGCGATCTGCATGGAAGGCTCGGGTTGCGTCAACAACGTCAACCGGGAACTGCTCGACTTGTTCGAGGTCGCAGAAGATCCGCTGTCCGGCAAGGCAGCAGTTATCTACACCGATTCCACGATCGACACCTGGACCGCCAACGGGGTCACGAAAGAACTTCCGGAGATCGTCCTGGCGTTCGAGCAGTAACCGCCTGCGGTTCCTGCGCCCACGCTGTGCAGAGGCGCACGCGCGTTCGAGGCGGAACAAGTCGATGTCGTCGGACGGAGGTGCACCCATGCTCGTACGGCTCGCTCGTACCCTTGGCCCTGGTGACCACTTCGGCGAGATGGCGCTGATCGACCACTCCTAACGGTCGGTGGCGATCACGGTCGAGAAGGATTTACGCTGCCCGCTGTATCCCTCATGGATCTTCCATCCTCCGCCATGCAGCACCCTGAGACGGCCTGGGCCCTCCTCGAAATGATGGTGCAACGTGTCCGTGACGCTGAAGGCCGCTAAGGGAAAAGACAGGACTGGGTGAGGTCTTCACGTTTGGGGTTGACCTGAGCGTATGCGGGTCGGCGTGGGGACTGCCCACAGGTTAAGCGCGCGTGGCCCTCACGGTGATGGCGGCTAGCGGTTCCAGCGGGGGTCGGCTTCGGCGATGGCGAGGCTTAGGGTTTCGAGCTCGGCGACGAGTGCGCGGAGCCGACGGTGGTCACCCCCACGCGTGTCGGGACGGTGGATTCATTGCTGGGCAGCCGGGTAGGGCGAGGAGTCTCAGCTGCACCGGATCACAACAGCGCCGTTGCGTTCGGTAGCGGCCCGCCCGTCAGGAGGAATGATCCATGAACACCGCTGACGTGCCGGATAGATTGCTCCTGGACTACCGTTTCGACAGCGGCGTTGCCGTGGTTAAGGTGACCGGTGAGGTTGATGTGTCCACCAGCAGTTCGCTCCGCGATAGCCTGCTTCGGGTCGTCACCGATGAAAACCATCACGGTCTAGTCGTGAACCTCGCGAGCGTAAGCTTCCTTGATTCGACAGGACTCGGCGTCCTGGTCGGGATCTGGCACCGCGTCTGTGCCACTCCGGGCTGCCTGGCCCTGGCCGCGCCGTCCCGTCAGGTCCGCGGTGTCCTGGAAACGACAGGCCTGACCAAGGTACTTCCCATCTATGACACCGAGGCAGCGGCCGTGCAGGCATGCCGCGAGCCGACCGCCAGGTAGCTGCCCGGCAAACCGCGGCAAGTCACCGGCGGCCAGGCCGAATCCTGCATTACTGATGCACTGTCAGCTTAGGAAGCAGAGCGGTTACGGCTGCTAGGGGTGGCAAGGGTCTGCCCAGAGGGCCGATCAAAGTGAGCCCCTGCCACCCCCGGAGGTTCTGGGGTAGGGCTCTGCCTGCCCGGGCGAGGAGATGACCCATTTGCATCCCCATCTCCGAGGGAGGGCCGGGGGTCCGGGGGCAGGGCCCCCGCGACAGAGCCGACGGGTTTTACAGAGAGACCGCGGCTTCACTGGCTACATGCTCCTTAGCTGGGCGTAAATGTTCTGAGCGGCCTCGCCAATGGCCTGCTGTTTCGCCATGGTTGCGCGACCGTACCTTCTCAGGCCCGGCAGGACGCAAGTTCCTGTGGCCAGGACCACTTGCTCGATCAGGCCGCACTACAGAGGGAAGTGATCCGTTCGATCTCGGCCGCGAGTTGAGATCGTTGCCGCATCGGGGCTTTGAACCTCGGCCCGATGTGTGGCGCCGTCCCGATGCCTTCGCCCAGGGCTGCGCGGATGCAGCCGACAATGCCGCTATATGCATGGGACGAGAAGGCACCTGGTGCCGTTTGGGCAGCAGACGTCCCACTTCCCTGCCACCGCTCGGCCAGGCTTACCGAGCCGGGGCCGTCGTTCTCGAAGCCGCCGACGGTGGTGCACGCGGCGCGCGCTGGGCAGGCGACGGCGGGCTGGGAGATGTCGTGCGCCGCCGGAAGCAACGGTGTGGGCTGGATGCGCCACCTGGTGCCGTTCCACCGCTCGGCTAGGATCATCCCGCCGGAGCTGGTGAACGTGAATCCGACCGCGGTGCAGGCCGCGGGGGCTGGGCATGCCACCCCGGTCAGCTGGCCGCCGCCGGAAGGGGTGGGGGTGGGCTGGATGCGCCACCTGGTGCCGTTCCACCGCTCCGCCAGGGTGCCCTGGTCTGATCCTCCGACGGCGAGGCACGCCGATGGGCCGGTGCAGTCCACGCTCGGCAAGGAGGCGAACTGAACTCCTGGCGGGTTGGGAGTGGGCTGGACGCGCCACCTGGTGCCGTTCCAGCGTTCCGCCAGGCTGTGCACGATCCCGGTGGCAGAGTGCTGCTCACCCGTGGTGGTGCAGGCCGACGGTGAGGTGCAGGACACCCCGCCCAGGTAGCTCTGTACGGCCCCCGCGGGGTTCGGGGTGGGCAGGATCGCCCACTTCTTCCCGTTCCACCGCTCCGCCAGCGACTTGACCGGGCCCGACTCGGACGAGCTGGCGGAGTAGGCGCCGGTGGCCATGCAGAACGACGGCGACAGGCACGAGACGCCGCCTAGACCGCTGAATACCGCCCCCTTGGGAGTGGGCGCGGGCACGATGCGCCATCGGGTGCCGTTCCACCGCTCAGCAAGGACCCCAGAATCCGACCCCCCGACCGCCATGCATGCCGAGGGTGATGCGCATGCCAGGGCGTTGAGAGAGGCCCCCGGGACCGTGGGTATGGGCTGGTTGCGCCACCTGGTGCCGTTCCACCGAAGGGCCTCGGTCGACAGCACGCCGCGGGTCGGGCCCGCGGTGCCGACCGCCACGCACCGGTCGGTGGCCGGGCAGGCGATCCCGTTCAGCTGGTTCTCCGCGGCCCCGGTCGGGCTCGGCACGGCCTGCAGCCGCCAGCGGCCATCCCGCCACCGCTCGCCCAGCGTGAAGGGGGTCCCGTCACCGTTGCCCAGGCCCACCGCCGTGCAATCAGACGGCGAGGGGCAGGACACGCCGCCGAGGATGTTGAAGCTCGCCCGGGCCGGGTTGGGGGTCGACTGGGCGTGCCAGGCCGCCCCGTTCCACCGGTCGCCCAGCGGCACAACCGCCCCGGAACTGTTGACGTACCCGCCCACCGCCTCACACGAGGAAACCGCGCAGGAGACGCTGTTCAACTGGGCGAACTGCGCCCCGGCAGGGGCCGGGACGGCCTGCAACCGCCATCGGGTGCCGTTCCACCGTTCGGCGACGATGCCCGCGTCCGACCCGCCGACGGCCTCACAGGCGCCCGGAGCGATGCAGGAGACACCGGCGAGGAAACTGAAGGATTGCGCGCCGGAGGGGTTGGGGGTGGGCTGGATCGCCCAACTGGTGCCGTTCCACCGCTCGGCCAAGGTCACATCGGCGCCCGACCTGTTCACGTAGTCACCGACCGCGATGCACGACGCCGTGGTGCAGCTGACCGCGTTCAGTTCGCTGAACTGCGCCCCCGGCGGCACCGGAGCCGACTGGATGCGCCACCGGGCACCGCCCCACCGTTCCACCAGGACCTTCGAATTCGAGGCCCCCACCGCGGTGCAGGCGTCAGCTGCCGGGCAGGCCACGGCGAACAGGCTGCTCGACGGGGACCCGGCCGGGTTGGGGGTGGGCTGGATCGCCCAGGTGCTGCCATTCCACCGCTCGGCGAGCGTCCGCTGCGCGCCCGACTTGACGACGAACTGCCCGACCCCGGTACACGCCGAGCCGGACGGGCACGACACACCGTTGAGCGCACTGGCCGCCGCCCCGGCGGGGTTCGGGGTCGGCTGGACGGCCCAGACGCCGCCGCTGCGCCGCTCGGCCAGCGTCACCCCGCGCCCAGACTCCCGCACATGCAAGCCAACGGCCGTGCATACCGACCTCGTGCGGCAAGAAACCGCGTTGAACAAGCCGTTTCCAGCCCGAGGGTTCGGGGTCGGCGTGATCGACCACCCTGATCCAGCGGTCAGCGGCGAGAGCGCTCGTACGCCCGCCGTGACCGGTGCACCTGTCGCCACCAAGATCACAGCGGCACCGGTCGCCACCGCGATACGGCTCATTAGACCACGCATCGCTACCCCCAACCACCGCAGGAATACCGCTGGCAGCGCGGGTGACGGCAGATAAGCCGGGCAGCACGCCTAATAAGCCGGGCAGCACGCCTAGCGGCGGAGAGCGTTGCGCGGAAACCGAAAATTACCCGCCCCTGCTGGGGCGAATTTTGCACGGACTTTGCCGCTAGTGTCAAGGACTGGCGGGGAAGTTCGCCTCCCGGGCAGGCAACGCGTGCATGGCGGTCGGCACCGCGGCCCGACCCGCGGCGTGATGGCCAGGTCTCCGACGCCTCAGGTGGAACGGCTTCTGACCGTCGCCGAGGTGGCCGACCTACTGGGCACCACCGAGCGGTCCCTCGTCGCATCATCGCTGAGCGGCGCATTCGCTTCGTTCGCGTCGGCAGACACGTTCGCATTCCTGTGTCGGCCCTTGGTGAGTTCATTAGCGCAGGTCTCGTGGAGCCGGTGAATCCGGGTAGGCTTCGGTGAGCTGGCGGCACTTCACCGTGGTGACATCGATCTTGACCGTTGCTCTGTCCGGGTTGCCCGGTCTCTCGTGCAGATGAATGACGGCAAGCTGTTCGAGGATGAGCCCAAGTCGCGAGCCGGACGCCGGGTGGTCTCGGAAGGGCAAGGCGTCCTGATGGCTGGAAGCCGACTGCCAGGCACAGCTTCTGACCTGTGGTTTCTGGTTGGAGCGGGCGAAGGGAATCGAACCCTCATGACCAGCTTGGAAGGCTTCGGACAGGATAGCCGCTGAGCAGTAAGGCCCAGGTCAGGTGTTGTGCCGTGTCGCCCCTGAGCGACCGTGAATCCCCCCGATTCACCGTGCTGTCGGGCACGCAGCGGGCACGCCGCCTGGGCGCCGTGGCGCGCTAGCCCAAGCCCTGTAGCCCGTTCCGTCGCCGTCGCCGTCGCCGTCGCCGCCGCCCATAGAGGGAGTGGGCCAGCCTTGCGGGTCGAGGTAGAAACTGTGCCCCCACAGGCGAGGTCTAGGTTTCGGGCGCAGTCGGGGTCCCGCCAGCTCGTTTCACCTCAATGCTCCGATAGACCGGTGGCAACTCCGAGTCTCCAACCCGGCAATCGATCCGCAGCCGCAGTGGCCGATCACGCCACCGCTCCTGCCACTGCTTCAAGTCAAGCTTGTGCCACGGCGGTGGCGTTGTCTCATAGAGGTACAGCTGTTCCCAGTCTTGACCGTCCTTGCGAGAGTACGGGCGTGGATGAGACTGCCTTGGATTAAGTGCCAGCGCACCCGGTACTGAATAGAACGTGTTGAACTGCCAGCCCGCCCATATCCACCGCCGGGCTTCGTCCTCGGTTATCCCGTCTGGCAGGAATTCGGGGACTATCTGCATAGTGTCCAGGAGAGTTACTTGTACCGAATCGAGAGCATCTGCTGGACCGCCCATGAACAGGATGAAAAGGATGCCAAACCCCGGCTGGGGAGCGTCCGCCTGAAAAAAGACCCGGAACACGGGCGCAGTTTCGCGCTGGAATCGGTCCTGCTCGATTCGGGCAAGCGTTCCTGCGGTTTGACGGGCCTGCCATGCAGCTAGCGCGGCGATCCCGGCCGAAGCTGCGGCAGCCAGGGAACTGATCGCTGGCCACGACGCCGAGACCTCCACGGCCTGCACCATACGGCAGCGTGACCCGGTTCCTCCTCCGTTCTCTTGATAGGGGCGGCGAAAGGATCGCCCGGCAGGAGAGGACGGCTCCCCTGCTCGCGCCGCCAGGATCGCCCAGGCGCAGCTCGCGGCGTCCATGACGGTGCACCTACGTGTCTCGCCGTCCGGCGTCTTGGCTGCACCATTGACTGCTTAGGAGTTCGTCGGCGACGCCGGTCCAACCTGCCGGGTGCCAGGTCAGCGGCCATATAGGCGTGTCCGTGAGTGACCGTGATTCCCCGCTGTTCCCTCCTCGGTCGGCACGAAACGGGCACGGCGGAAACCGGCCAATGCCTCGTTACGATAGCGCTCTTGCGAACGCCTAGCCTCCTGATCAGCCCCTACTCATACCGGGAGGCCGGAGCGTTTCCGCGGAGGTGTTATGGCCATAGCAACCAGTCCTTCTTATTTGCGCCAGATCGGCCATCTTGGCCTATTTCCGTCGCCGTTCGCCGAAATAGAACCCTATGACAACCAACAGAATAGAAAGCAAAGTATTGCGAAGATCGTCCACCTCGGGCTGAACCTGAGTCCAGCGGTATTCCGGAAGCGCCGCGCTAAGCCTCAATCCACCGGATGAATAGGTGTTATTCCGGGCGTGTCAACGCGAAAGGTGCCCTCTGACCTGGGACGATGGGAGTTGCTGAGACTTCCAGATCCCGAGCGGAGAGGACACCTCGCAAGTGCGATTGTTGCATGGCCTGGCGAAGATCCACGCCACCTTCGATGACCCGAATCTTGTGTCGCGGGCGGGCCTGGTGCCGGTGATGGCCCTGGCCCAGCGCGCGGGCCTGGGCGAGCTGGCCGGCGAGCATGTGCGCCCGGCCGGGCCGTGCGGGGTGAACGCGGCGGCGAAGGTGGGCTGCCTGGTGGCCGGGATGATCGGCGGGGCCGACAGTATCGATGACCTGGACCTGCTGCGGCACGGGGCGATGCCGGCGCTGTTTGCCGGGGTCCGGGCGCCGTCCACGCTGGGGTCGTTCTTGCGCTCGTTCACCTGGGGGAACGTGCTGCAGCTGGGGAAGGTGAACCGGGTGCTGCTGGCTGATCTGGCCCGCCGTGCCCCGCTGCTGCCGGGCAAGGACACCCTGGCCTTCATCGACATCGACTCGCAGCAAAAACGCGTCTACGGGCACAGTAAGCAGGGCGCGGCGTTCGGCCACACCAAGATCCAGGGCAAGACCGTGCTGGTCCGGGGCCTGAACGCGCTGGCCGCCACGATCAGCACCCCGCTGAGCGCGCCGGTGATCGCCGGCACCCGGCTGCGCGGCGGCAGCACGGGCTCGGCCCGCGGCGCCGCGTCGTTCGCCCGGCAAGCGGTCGGCACCGCCCGCGATGCCGGGTGCACCGGGACGCTGGTGGCCCGCGCGGACTCGGCCTTCTACTCCGCCGCGTTCACCGGCGCTGTGCGGGAGTCCGGGGCGTGCTTCTCGGTCACCGTGCAGATGAACCCCAGCATCCAGGCGGCGATCGCGGCCATCGGGGAGGACACCTGGACTCCCATCCGGTACCCGCGGGCCATCTGGGATGACCAGCTTGGCTGCCGGGTGTCTGACGCCGAGGTCGCCGAGGTGGAATACACCGCGTTCGCCTCGAAGAAGAACAAGGCCATCACCGCCCGGCTGATCGTCCGCCGGGTCAAAGACCTCAACCGCAAGGCCGGCGAGGGCCAAGACGAGCTGTTCACCATCTGGCGGTACCACGCCATCTTCACCGACTCGCCGTTCGAGACGCTCCAAGCCGAGGCGCAGCACCGCGACCACGCCATCGTGGAACAAGTGCTGGCGGACTGGACCAGCGGCCCGCTGGCTCACCTGCCCTCCGGCTCGTTCCCGGCGAACGCGGCCTGGCTGGCGCTCGCCGCGATCAGCCACAACCTGCTGCGTGCCGCCGGGTCCCTGGCTAGCCTGGCCTGCGCCAAAGCCCGTGGCGCCACGCTGCGCGCCGGCCTGATCGACGTCGCGGCCCGCATCGCCCGCCACGGCCGCGGCGAGATCACCGTGCATCTGCCCGAAGGCTGGCACCGCCAGACCGAGTGGATGAACCTGTTCGAAGCCGCCTGCGGCCCGCCGTCGGCCCGCGCAGCCTGACCAGCCCAGACACCGGTCACCCGCGCCCGCGAAAGGCCCGCCGCGGCCACCCCGCCCCCTAACCCTCGACCAGGAAGATCACCCGCAGGCCGCCGCCGAGGCACGCGGCCAGGCCATCATGCCCAGGCTCACCTGGCGAAACCCCGCGTTGGGAGATCGAGCCGGAAATGATCTATCGCAATTCATCGGCGGATCGAGGCTTAGGTCCCATCTATCGAAACCGTAGCGATTCCAAGATCCTTCTGGTGCCCCAAATGCGGCCCAAGTCGCGGCGTCAACGGAAAGT
>WNGM01000102.1_pt1 | contig 113555 bp, 90 predicted proteins | sample 5400571 | NCBI WGS metagenome assembly WNGM01 (sample SAMN13153378, study PRJNA577476) | soil metagenome | isolation source: 100 cm soil or saprolite under Garry oak tree replicate 2 | place: USA:California | collected 2016-06-15
TCAGAGCTTGCGGTCGGCGCTCTGGTCCGCCGTCAGGGCGGCGACGAAGGCCTCCTGCGGAACCTCGACCCGGCCGATGGTCTTCATTCGCTTCTTGCCCTCCTTCTGCTTCTCGAGCAGCTTGCGCTTCCTGGTGATGTCGCCGCCGTAGCACTTGGCAAGCACATCCTTGCGCAGCGCCCTGATGTTCTCGCGGGCGATGATCCTGGCCCCGATAGCGGCCTGGATCGGGACCTCGAACTGCTGGCGCGGGATCAGTTCCTTCAGCCGGGACGTCATCGCCAGGCCGTACTCGCGCGACTTGTCGGAGTGCACGATCTGGCTGAACGCGTCGACCGGCTGACCCTGCAGCAGGATGTCCACCTTGACCAGGTCGGCCTCCTGCTCCCCGGCGGGTTCGTAGTCCAGCGAGGCGTAGCCCCTGGTGCGGGACTTCAGCTGGTCGAAGAAGTCGAAGATGATCTCGGCGAGCGGCATCGTGTACCTGATCTCGACCCGGTCGGCCGACAGGTACTCCATCCCGATCAGCACGCCGCGCCTGGACTGGCACAACTCCATGATCGCGCCGATGTAGTCCGACGGAGCCAGCACCGTGGCCCGCACGACGGGCTCGAATACCTGGCCGATCTTGCCCGCCGCGATCACGCCCGTCTTGGTCGCGATCCCGGCCGGACCGCCAGGGAACTCGCTGGGGTTCGTCACGACCACCTCGGCGCCGGAGTCCATGACGACCCGGTAGACCACGTTCGGCGCGGTGGAGATCAGCGACAGGTCGAACTCGCGCTCCAGCCGCTCTCTGATGATCTCCATGTGCAGCAGGCCGAGGAAGCCGCAGCGGAACCCGAAGCCGAGCGCCGTCGAGGTCTCCGGCTCGTAGACCAGCGAGGCGTCGTTCAGCCGCAGCCTGTCCAGCGCGTCGCGCAGGTCCGGGTACTGGTCGCCGTCGACCGGGTAGAGGCCGGAGAACACCATCGGCTTGGGGTGGGCGTAGCCGGCCAGCGGCGCGGCCGCCGGGCGCGCGGCGCTGGTGACGGTGTCACCCACCCTGGCCTGCCGCACGTTCTTGACCCCGGTGATCAGGTAGCCGACCTCGCCGGCGGCCAGGCCGTCCGACGGCACCGGCTCCGGTGAGATGACGCCGACCTCGAGCGTCTCGTGCACCGCCCGGGTCGAGAGCATCAGCGTCCGCTCGCGGCGCGACAGCCGGCCGTCCATCACCCGCACGTAGGTGATGACGCCCCGGTAGGTGTCATAGACCGAGTCGAAAATGAGCGCTCTGGCCGGCGCGGCCAGGTCGCCGCTTGGCGCGGGCACCTGGGCGACCACGGCGTTCAGCAGGTCGGCGACGCCGTCCCCGGTCTTCGCCGAGACGCGCAGCACGTCGGAAGGCTGGCAGCCGATGATCTTGGCCAGCTCCTCCGCGTACTTCTCCGGCTGTGCGGCAGGCAGGTCGATCTTGTTCAGGACCGGGATCAGCTGCAGGTCGGCGTCCAGCGCCAGGTACAGGTTGGCGAGGGTCTGCGCCTCGATCCCCTGGGCAGCGTCGACCAGCAGGACCGCGCCTTCGCAGGCGGCCAGTGACCGGGACACCTCGTAGGAGAAGTCGACGTGTCCCGGCGTGTCGATGAGGTTCAGCACGTAGTTGCGACCGTCGGCGCCGCGCCAGGGCAGCCGGACCGCCTGGCTCTTGATCGTGATGCCGCGCTCCCGCTCGATGTCCATCCTGTCCAGGTACTGCGCCCGCATCTGCCGGCCTGCGACAACCCCGGTGAGCTGCAGCATGCGGTCGGCCAGCGTGGACTTGCCGTGGTCGATGTGGGCGATGATGCAGAAGTTCCTGATCACCGCCTGGTCGGTCCGCGACGGCTCGGGCAGCGCCGCGGCCGCGCCCCCGGCCGCGCTCGCAGCCGCGGCCCCGGCGCCCGCCGGGGCCGGCGCGGCCGCCCTGGACGGCTCGGACATTGGTGGCACGATCATCCGCTCGGTGTAGTGGCGTTGCAGTCGGTCTGGCTGCCTCGTACTCGGTCTAGCTGCCCTGTACTCGGTGTAGTGGCCTAGTCTCGCCTTGTCCTCGGCGTAGCTGCGTGGTGGTTGCGGTTACCTGGCGCGCGAACCTGACCGGCCCGTCTCCGGGCCGACCCGGCCGTACCCTGACCCGCTTGCGATCATGGCCGCGATCCGGGCCCGCGATCACGGCCCGCCCGCGATCATGGCCCGCGCCGCTGGTGGATTCCTCGGCCGGCGGTTCCTCGTCGCCGTCTATGGTCGCATGCCGGAAACGATGCCCATGCCAGCCGCCCCGCGACGACTCCCGCACCTGCCCCGCGACGACCCCGGCCCCTGCCCCTCGACGACCCGCCCGCCGCAGCCCTGCGTGGCCCGACGCCAACCCCTCCGCCCCCGCCCATCGCCGCCGCCCGCCAACCCCTCCGCCCCGCCCAGCGCCGCCGCCCGTCGCCGCTGCCACCCGCCCGGCTGCGCGACCTCCGCGCCCTCCCACCGCCATGCAGCCCGGCGAGCGCGGTCTCGCCGCCCGCGAATGACACATATCATTAGTTGTGGCTCCGCAATACTCGCAAGTCGGACACGGAATTGACGCGAACCCGTGATAACTCGTCCGGCGGGCTCCGCGGGCCGCGGATGAATCGGACTTATACATCCAGACCGGGCACCTTACGGCCGGGATGGCGCGAGCTGCGCCACCTGAAATCGGCCTTGGTTTGAGCGGGCGGCTCGATCTCGGATATTCTTCATGTTCGGCTGCCCGCATGCCCGCACTACTGCGCCGGGCGCGCCAGCGCCTTCGGCTCGCGCCGGGCACACCTGATCACCGAACGAAAGTAGCGAGGCATACGCGTGGCAAACATCAAGTCCCAGATCAAGCGCAACAAGCAGAACGAGAAGGCCAGGCAGCGCAACAAGGCGGTCAAGTCGTCACTGAAGACCGCCGTACGCAGCGTCCGCGAGGCCGCCGACTCCGGCGACGCCGACAAGACCGCCGAGGCGCTGCGTGTCGCGTACGTCAAGCTCGACAAGGCCGCCAGCAAGGGCGCGATCCACAAGAACCAGGCGGCGAATCGCAAGTCTGCCCTGGCCATGCGGGTCGCGGCGCTGAAGCAGAGCTGAGCCGCGGACCAGCCTTACCCGCAGCGCGGGGTCGCTGCCGCGGCAGCCCGCCTGGCTGCTCGCTGCGGCCTGCCGCCTGGCTGCTCGCTGCGGCCTGCCGCCTGGCTGCTCGCTGCGGCCTGCCGGACGGGCTGCCGCCTGCCGTGGGTTAGCTGACGGCCGACCGGGACTCCACGATCACCCGCACGGCCCGTTCCAGGGCGTAACCAGCGCTCGCGCCCTCGCCTTTGACGTCGGCATCCGCCTGGGCCACGGCGGAGTGCGCCCGCGCCAGGCCGACCGAGGTCCAGCCGCGCAGCTGCTGGCGGATCTTGTCGACCTTCCAAGCCGGGATGCCAACCTCCGCGGCGAGCGCGTCGGCGCTCTTGCCACGCGCCGTTCCGACCTGCCCGAGCGTCCTGATCCCGCGCGCCAGCGCGCTGGTGATCAGCACCGGGGCGGTCCCGATCGCGAGGGCCCAGCGCAGCTGTGCGAGCGCCCCGGCCAGGTTGCCCTCCAGGGCTCGGTCTGCGACGCTGAAGCCGGTAGCCTCGGCTCGGCCGCGCCAGTACCGGGACACCACCTGAGCGGTGATCACGCCGACGGTGTCCGAGGCCAGCTGATCGCACGCGGCGGCCAGGTCACGCAGGTCCGTGCCGACCGCATCGATCAGAGCCCGGAGCCCGCTGTCATCGGCCTTCCGCCCGGCTCCGGCAAGCTCCCCGCGCAGGAAGCCCATCCGCTCGCCGAACCTGCGGATGCTCGGGCAGTCGATCCGCTTGGCGCCGGCCTTGAGCAGGGTCGCGAGCAGCGACTTGCCCTTCGCCCCGCCTGCGTGCGTGACGACCAGCGTCACCTCCGCCGGAAGCGCCGCCGCGAGCTGGCCAAGCTCGACCGTCACGGCCGAGTTCGCGTCCTGCGCGGCCCTGACGATCACCACGCACTCCCCGCCGAACAGCGAAGGGGCGGTGAGCATGGCAAGCTCGCCGGCGGTGAGGTCCGCGCCGCGCACGTCGTGCACGTCAGGGGCGGACTCCGAGCCATCCGCGGCCGCGGCGCCGTGCGGCAGCACGGCCGCGACGGCGCGCTCGACGAGCAGGTCCTCCTCGCCCACGATCACGGTCAGCGGGGTGCTGAGCGAGGAGGACGGACCCGCTGCGGCGCCCCCTGAGGCGCGGCCGGCCGGCCCAGCGCGCCCGGCGGGCCCCTTGGCCCCGGCGGGGCCGGTGCCTGGCTGAGATCGTGCTGCTTGCGTCGGCATGACCGCAGCATGCCATGGTTAGCCGACGGCCGGATGCGGTGCCACCGTGACCGCGAGCATCCATGGCCCCGTGTGCGCCCTGATCGCCAGGCCGGCCGCGACCTGGTATCTCCGCCTGACCTGCGGAATGACCTTGGCCAGCCGGCCGGCGAGGTCGGCCGCCTGGCCCGCGGCGGCGATGTGCTCCACGGCCACGTCCACGAGCTGCCCGCCCGAGAAACCTGCGGCCAGCTCGGTCAGCCGGCCCGCCGCCGCGGCCCTGGTCCTGACTCGCTCTACCGGCACGACCTGGCCGGACCTGACCTGCAGGATCGAGCGTGCGACCAACCCGGCCGGTATCCCGCCCGGCCGCGACAACCCGGCCGGTATCCCGCCCGGCCGCGACGACCCGCCCGGCATCCGGCCGCTGGCGAGCAGGGCATCGGGACCGTCGATGGCGAAGAACGAGCCGATCCGCTCCGCGAAGCGCTCGGCACTGGCGGCGATCTCGTCAGGCCCCTGGCCGGCATCGGCCGCCCTGGCCGCGTCAAGGACGGCGAGGCCGAGGCCCGTGCCGATCGTCCGCGCGTCGACGACGCGGACCGGGATCGGCGAGCTGCCCGCTGCCAGCTCGGCTGAGCCGAGCGTCCCCGACAGCAGCCCGGACATGTGCACGCTTACCACTGCCCGGGCGCCAGCGGCCGCGGCCGCGCGGAATGCCGCGGCAAACCGCTCGGGCGGCGGCCTGGCAGTGGTCAGCCGCTCACCGCGCTCGGCCGCCTCGGCGATGGCCGCCGCACCCGGATCGCCGTCGTCGGCGACCAGGCCGCCTGCGAGCAGCCGCAGCGGCACGACGGCTACGAGGGAACGGCAGGACTCGTCCGCCGGCAGGCTGGCCGTGGAGTCGGTCACGATGGCAACCCGGCCTGCCACGGACCGTGCGGTGAAGAACTCCTCTTCGGTGCCCGGCACGGCCATTGATCCTAGTCCGGCCGCCCGGACGGGTTGGCCGAGACGTTCGGCCTAGTCGTGGTCGGCGTCCCAGGCCACGACGTCGGCCAGCCTGCCGCGGGTCATCGCGCCCCGGTCGGGCGCTCGCAGCGCGTGCGCCCCGCCGACGGTCGCGGCCCGCAGCGCCTCGGTGACGCTCATCCCGAAGTTCGCGATGGCCAGCGTGACAACCAGAGGCATCGACGTGATCCCGTTCGTGCCCGGCGAGTGACCGGTGCCGAGCGCGACCATTACGCCCCGGTCGAGCAGGGCGCGGACCGGCGGCATCCGCCCGTTCTCCGGGGTGCTTGCCGGGCAGACGACCGCGGTGACGCCGGCCTTCGCCAAGACGGCGACATCGTCGTCGTCGGCCCCGCTGAGCAGGTCGGCGGACGCGCAGCCGAGCTCGGCCGCCAGCCGCGCCGCTCCGTTCCTTGAGTCGCCGCCGGCGTGCAGCCGCGGGAGCAGCCCGGCTGCGCGGCCCGCGTTCAGGATCCAGCGCGACTCCGCGTCGGTGAAATGCCCCTCGTCGCAGTGCGCGTCGACGCTGTCGGCCCCGGCGGTGGCGGCGTCGGCACACCACGAGCTCACGGCGTCCACGTAGCCGTGGCGGCGGCCGAAGTACTCGGGCGGCACCGCGTGCGCGGCGAAGAAGGTGACGTGCAGCCGCGGCATGCCCGGCTCGTTCTCGAGCGAGCGCAGCAGCCGGACGTCGGCGAGCTCGCCATCCCTGGTCAGGTGGTAGCCGGTCTTGGCCTCGATGGTAGTGGTGCCACTCAGCAGCCAGTCCCGCATCCGGCCCCTGACGTGGTTGCACAGCGTCCACGGGTCGGTGCCCCTGGTCACCGTCACGGTGGAACTCAGGCCGCCCCCGGCGGAGATGATCTCGCTCATCGACGAGCCGCCCGACCGCATCGCGAGCTCGGCCCATCGGTTGCCCGCGTAGACGGGGTGCGAGTGAGCATCGATCAACCCGGGAGTGACCAGCGCTCCGCCCAGGTTCTCCACATGATCGACGTCGACGATGTCCTCGATGACGCCGGGCAGCCCGGTGGGAAGCTGCGCCGCCGGGCCGGCCCAGGCAATGCGATCATCCTGCATGAGAATGGCAGCATTACTCCATACCTCGGAACCGGTCCACAACCGGCCGATATTGGTAAGGAGTCGGAACCTCATCCTGCCACGTCGTGCCTGGTCAGCGATTGCGTCGCCGACGCCAACGTTCTGCTCGCTGTCATGCGCCACCTGCCATGACCGTGCCTAATGTCCGGAAACCAGCTAAGGGACCTGCTCAGCGAATAGCGGTATGTGGCCACAAGGCCACGGCTCAACGGGAACGCACATACCTTATCGGTTGCGTGGCGGTATTGCACTACTCAATGCCGTACCAGTGTTATCGCGTGACTCAGTGGTCTACGACATGATCCGCGAATCAGGCCGAATCGGCCGCCGCGACGAACCGGTCGAGCTCAGCCGCGAGAGCAGCCGGAACCCGGGCGCTGAGCTGGGTGCCCGCGTCCGTGTGCTCGAGCCCGAGCACCTCGCCCTCCTGGTGAGCCCTGGCAATCAGGTCGCCGCGGGCATAGGGCACGAGAACGTTCACCTCGGCGCTCAGCCTCGGCAGCAGACGCTCGATCTCCGCCAGCAGCGCGGGCAGCCCCGCCCCAGTACGCGCGGACACGACCACCGACTGCGGTTCGGCCAGATGCAGGCCCTTGAGCACGATCTCGTCCGCGGTGTCGGCCTTGTTGCAGACGACTAGCTCGGGCACGTCGCGGGCGCCGATCTCGGCGAGCACCTGGCGGACGGCGGCGATCTGCGAGCGCGGATCGGCGTCTGAGCCGTCCACCACGTGCAGGATCAGGTCGGCGTCGGCGACTTCCTCAAGCGTCGAGCGGAACGCCTCGATCAGCTGATGCGGCAGGTGCCTGACGAATCCGACGGTGTCGGTCAGCGTGCACGGCGCGCCGGATGGCAGCCTGGCCTTGCGGACCGCCGGGTCCAGCGTCGCGAACAGCGAGTTGTCGACCAGGACATGAGCGCCGGTAAGCCTGTTCAGCAGGGTCGACTTGCCCGCGTTGGTGTAGCCGGCGATGGCCACGGAGGGAACCTCGCGCCTTCTGCGCTGTCCGCGCTGCACCTCGCGGCCGACGGACATCTCGGCGAGCTCGCGCCGCAGCCGTGCGATCCGCATCCTGATCCGGCGCCGGTCGGTCTCGATCTTGGTCTCGCCGGGACCGCGGGTGCCGATCCCGCCGCCGCCGGCCACCCGGCCGCCGGCCTGCCTGGACAAGGACTCGCCCCAGCCGCGCAGCCTCGGCAGCAGGTACTGCATCTGCGCCAGCTCGACCTGGGCCTTGCCCTCCTTGCTCCTGGCATGCTGGGCGAAGATGTCCAGGATCAGGGCGGTCCGGTCGACCACCTTGACCCGCACGACGCCCTCGAGCTTGCGCAGCTGGCTCGGGGTCAGCTCGCCGTCGCAGATGACCGTGTCCGCGCCGGTCGCCTGCACCAGCTCGGCCAGCTCGGCCGCCTTGCCGGCGCCGACGTACGTGGACGCGTCCGGCCGGCTCCTGCGCTGGGTCAGGCCGTCGAGCACTTCCGAGCCTGCCGTCTCGGCGAGCAGCGCGAGTTCGCGCAGCGAGTTCTCCGCCTTCTCCAGGGTCCCGTCGGCCCACACCCCGAGCAGGACGACCCGCTCGAGCCGCAGCGTCCGGTACTCGACCTCGCTGACGTCCTGGAGCTCGGTGGAAAGGCCCGTGACCCGGCCCAGCGAGTGCCGGTCCTGCAGATCGAGCTGGCCGGCGTCGCTGTCGGGAACCTGGTCGGGATACTTGTGAGTCTCTGCTGTCATCTGCCATCCAGAACGGACCGCCTCTTTGCGGCGGTCACCTGATGCTGCCACGACGTGGCCGCGGCGTCACTTCAATAACACCGCGCGGTCTCCAGATGTGCCCGCCAGGCGTGCCGGATCCGCGGCCGGGCGGCTGACGGCCAGGCCCGGGTGCCGGATGTGCCTGCCGGGCAGAGTGTGCCAAGGTTAGGGAGCAGACGCGCGCGCCGCGCACGGCAGCCGCACGCGCCACGCACCGAGGAGCGACCAGGAATGAGCTACGGCAACGGCATCCAGATCAACGGCCCGGTCCAGGATCGGTACGAGGAGATCCTGACGCCGGAGGCGATGGACCTGGTCGCGCTGCTGCAGCGCGAGCTTGGCCCGCGCCGGGCCGAGCTGCTCGCGGCGCGCGCGACCCGGCAGCTGGAGCTCATCGCGGGCGCGACGCTGGACTTCCTGCCAGAGACAGCGCAGATCAGGACCGACCGCGGCTGGCGGGTGGCGCCGCCGGCACCCGGGCTGGTCGACCGGCGGGTCGAGATCACCGGCCCGACCGACAAGAAGATGACGATCAACGCGCTGAACTCGGGGGCAAAGGTGTGGCTCGCCGACTTCGAGGACGCCAACACGCCGCTGTGGGACAACATGGTCACCGGCCAGCTGAACCTCAAGGATGCGCTCGACCGCACCATCGACTTCACCAGCGCCGATGGCAAGGACTACCGGCTCGGTCCCGACGACCAGCTCGCCACCGTCGTGGTCAGGCCGCGCGGCTGGCATCTGGAAGAAAAGCACGTCCTCGTGGACGGCGCGCGCGTCTCCGGCAGCCTGTTCGACTTCGCCCTGTACTTCTTCCACTGCGCCAGGCGCCAGCTCGCCGCGGGCAAGGGCCCGTACTTCTACCTGGCCAAGATGGAGAGCCACCTCGAGGCCAGGCTCTGGAACGGCGCGTTCAACATCGCCCAGGACACCCTGGGCCTGCCGCGCGGCACCATTCGGGCAACCGTGCTGATCGAGACCATCCCGGCCGCGTTCGAGATGGAGGAGATCCTGTATGAGCTGCGCGAGCACAGCTCGGGCCTGAACGCGGGCCGCTGGGACTACCTGTTCAGCATCATCAAGAAGTTCCGCACCAGGGGCAGGGACTTCGTGCTGCCCGAGCGCAATGCGGTCACCATGGCCGCTCCCATGATGCGTGCCTATACCGAGCTGCTGGTCAAGACCTGTCATGGCCGGGGCGCGCACGCGATGGGGGGAATGGCGGCGTTCATCCCGAGCCGGCGTGATCCCGAGGTCAACAAGATCGCGCTGGCCAAGGTGCGCGACGACAAGGCCCGCGAGTCCAGGGACGGCTTCGACGGCTCGTGGGTCGCTCACCCCGACCTGGTCCCGGTCTGCCGCGAGGTCTTCGACGGGGTGCTCGGCAATGCGCCCAACCAGCTGGGCAAGCTGCGCGACGACGTCCAGGTCACCGCGGGCCAGCTGCTCGACGTGGCCGGCACTCCCGGCGAGATCACCGAGGCCGGCCTGCGCAACAACGTCAGCGTGGGCCTGCAGTACCTGGCGAGCTGGCTCGCCGGGCAGGGCGCGGTCGCCATCTTCAACCTTATGGAGGACGCCGCCACCGCGGAGATCTCCCGCTCCCAGGTCTGGCAGTGGCTGCACAACGACATCCGCCTGGCCGAGGGTCCGCAGGTCACCAGGGAACTCGTGGAGCGGATCGTCTGCGAGGAGCTGGCCAAGATCGCGGACGCGTACGGCGAAGCCTACGACGCCGCCCAGTTCGCGGAGGCCGTCGGCCTGTTCACCGACGTCGCCCTCGCCGACGACTACGCCGAGTTCCTGACCCTGCCCGCCTACGAGCACATGCCCTGATCCCCTGCTCCCGACGCGAGGTTCGCACCATGCCAACACAGACGGAGAAAGCCGAGCGGTTCGGGGCCCTGCACGCCAGCGAGCAGCCGCTGCTCATGCCCAACCCGTGGGATCGCGGATCGGCGCGGCTGCTCGCCTCGCTCGGGTTCGAGGCGCTCGCCACGACGAGCAGCGGCTTCGCGGCCACGCTCGGGCGGCTGGACGGCTCGGTCTCCAGGGACGAGGCCATCGGGCACGCGGCGTGGATCGCCGCCGGGACCGACCTGCCGGTCTCCGCCGACCTGGAGAACTGCTTCGCCGACGACCCGGACGGCGTCGGCGAGACCGTGCGGCTCGCGGTCGGCGCCGGCCTGGCCGGATGCTCGGTCGAGGACTACGCGAACCGCGACGAGGACCCGATCTACGACCGGTCACTGGCCGCGGACCGGGTGACGGCGGCGGCCGAGGCGGCTCACGGCGGCCCCGTTCGTCTCGTGCTGACCGCGCGGGCGGAGAACTATATCCGCGGCAAGCCCTACCTCGCCGACACCATCGCCCGGCTGCGGAGCTACGAGGAGGCGGGCGCCGACGTGCTGTTCGCCCCGGGAGTCACGAAGCCGGAAGAGATTCGCGAGCTCGTCGCGTCGGTCGGCAAGCCGGTCAGCGTGCTCGCGCTGCCCGGTACTCCGCCCGTGGCCGAGCTCGCCGCACTCGGCGTGAAGCGGATCTCGGTCGGCGGCGCCTTCGCCTTCTACGCGCTCGACGCGCTCGCGCACGCGGCCCGCGAGCTACGCGAGCAGGGCAGCTACGGCTACGGGGACCGGGCCAGGTCGGGAGGCGCGATCGCGCGCGCAGCCTTCTGGGCCTGACGCCCAGGACCTGTCCCCGGGCCCCGAGGGTCCTGGTCCTACTCGTCCAGGCCGGCCCGGTCGGCCCACTCCAGCAGGGTCCGCAGCGAGTAGGCGCTCTCGTCGATCCCGGCGTGCAGGTCACCGAGCTCGGCGAACCGCGCGGGAACGGTGGCGATCGTGAACGAGCCGGGGTCGACGTCGCCGATCTCGTCCCACGCGATCGGCGTCGACACCGTCCCTTCCGGCACGCCGCGCACGGAGTAGGCGCTGGCGATCGTGTGGTCCCGCGCGTTCTGGTTGTAGTCGACGAACAGCTTGGCCGGGTCGCGGTCCTTGCGCCACCAGGTCGTGGTCACGTCGTCGGGTGCCCGCCGCTCGACCTCAAGCGCGAACGCCAGCGCGGCCCGCCGCACCTCGGCGAATCCCCACCTTGGGTCGATCCTGACGTAAATGTGCAGGCCGTTGCCGCCCGAGGTCTTCGGCCACCCGACCGCGCCGAGCTCGTCGAGCAGCTCCCTGACGACCCTGGCGACCCGCCGCACCGTGTCGAACCCGCAGCGGGGCATCGGGTCCAGGTCGATCCGCCACTCGTCCGGGCGCTCGGTGTCGGCCCGGCGGGAGTTCCACGGGTGGAACTCCACGGTGGACATCTGCACCGCCCACACCACGCTCGCCAGTTCGGTCACGCACAGCTCGTCGGCGTGGCGGCCGTACCGAGGGAACTCCACCCGCACCGTCTCCAGCCAGTCGGGTGCCCCGCTCGGAACCCGCTTCTGGTGCACCTTCTCCCCCGCGACGCCGGACGGGAACCGGTGCAGCATGCACGGCCGCTCGCGCAGCGCGCGCACGATGCCATCGCCGACCGACAGGTAGTACCTGGCCAGGTCGAGCTTGGTCTCACCGCGGGCAGGAAAGTACTCCCGCTCCGGGTTGGAGATCCTGATCGTCCGGTCACCGACCTCGAGATCTACGTGCGCGGCCATACCGCCAAGCTAGGGCACGTCCTGGTCAGTCCGCAGGGCGCGGGCCGGTTCTGACCGACAGCGGGCCAGGGAACGTCGCGGGCGCCGCCGGGGTGTCCCCGCCGCGCGTTGCCGTGACCGCCGGCGATGACGTCCCCGGCGTGAACTTGAAGCCGTCCACCAGGGTCCCCGAGCCGAGGTAGAAACCGGTCACCTGGCCGCTGTCGTTGCCGCACTGCGGGATCGTGGCGCTCGTCGCCGACGGATCGCGCAAGGTACGGTACACGCCATGGTGGAAGGTGAACCCGAGTACCTTCCTGCGCCCCGCTACCCGGTAGTCACCGACGAGCAGCCGGCTGCGCTCGGAGATACACGCCACGCTGGTGTCCCCCGCGCCGGGAACGTTGATGTGATGGAACACCCCGTGGCGAAGCCAGAACCCGTGCGTGCGCCCGTCGCGGGACGTGAAAGCGCCGGAAATCGTGCCGTCATCGGCGATGCCGTTCAGCACGGTGCCTCCCAGTTCCGAGTTCGCCGCACCGGGAGCGTTAACGGTACGGAACTTGCCCTTCCTGAGGACGAATCCGCGCGTCACATGCCCGCGGGAGACGAACCAGCCCACGATGACGCCCGTCTTGTTGATGCCAATCGCGGCGGTGCCTTCGCCGGACCGCCGGACCGCGTGCGGCACGTTTATAGTCCTGAAGACCCCGCGCCGATCCACGAAACCGTGCAGGACGCCCGACGTGTTCGCGTAAACGCCGACGATGACCCCTGCGTTGTCGGCCCCGGCCGCGCAGGTGAAGGCCGAAGCGCGCCCGCCGGACCGGTGCGTGATGGTCGTGAACTTTCCGTTCTGCTCGGTGAACCCGCGCTCGGGCCGGTTCGGGCGATGGAAGCACCCGACGATCAGCCCGGAGTCGGTGATGTCCTCGGCCATGGTCGACGTCGCGCGGGGCACCGTGACGTCGGCGTAGGTTCCCTTCGCCAGGGGCGGAGTACCGAGCGCGGTGGCCCGCGCCGCCACCGCCGAAGCCGCCGGGGGCACCGCGAGAACTCCGATGACGGCTGCCGCCACGGCGCCGCTTATGCCGAATTTCCGCACGAGAGCCTCCGATCAGGGTGACCTAGGTCACACCGTCATGAATTGGCCATCGTAACGGAGCGGACCGCCCGCGGCACTAGCGCGTCCGCTGGCCCGGCCCGACCTGGCCGACCTCGCCGACCTGGCCGACCTGGCCGACCTGGCCGACCTGGCCGGCCCCCGGCAGGTAGGCGACGACCTCGATCTCGACCAGCATCCCCGGGTCGATCAGCGCGGCGACCTCGACCATCGTGGCGGCCGGCCGGACGTCGCCGAACGCCTCGCCGTGCGCTGCTCCGTACTCCTGCCAGCGCGCGATGTCAGTGACGAACATCCTGGTCTGCACCACGTCGGCGAGGCTCGCGCCGAGCCCGGCCAGGCCCGCCGCGGCATTCGCGATCGCCTGCGCGGTCTGCGCGTGGGCGTCGCCCGGATGGACGAACTTCGCGCCGTCGACCGACGTGCAGCCGGAGACGAACACGAAGTCGCCGGCCGCCACCGCCCGGCTGTAGCCCACGTCCGACTCCCAGGTCGTCCGGGAGGAAACCCGCCGTACCCGGCTCTCGCCCGAGTGCCCCGCCGCGCTGCCCGGACCGGTCATCGTCTTGCCCGCCTCCCGGCAGCAACACTAACCGGCCGGTGCCGAGCCCGACCGAGGCGGCCGAGGCGGCCGCGTGGTCGCGGTTGCCAAACGGGGGCAAGATAGAGACCATCGGATGGCACCGGCCTGGCGGGAGGCGAGACGATGACCGAGCAGCCGCCCGGTGCCGGCCACGCAGCCGCCGGCAGCGGCCAGGACCCCGGTCCCGCGGCCGCCCTTGCCGGGATAATCCCGCGGCTGGCCGAGATCTGCGGCGCCGACACGGTCATCACCGACCCGATGGAGCTGCGCACCTACGAGTCCGACGGGCTGACCGCGCACCGTTGCTCCCCAGGGGTTGTCGTCCTTCCCGAGACCGCCGCCCAGGTCGCAGCCGTCGTCCGGGCCTGCGCCGGCGGGGGGGTGCCGTTCGTTGCCCGCGGCAGCGGGACCGGACTGTCTGGCGGCGCGCTCCCCAGGGCCGATGGCGTGCTGATCGTCACCGCCCGGATGCGCCGGATCATCGAGGTCGACCCGGCCAGCCGCCGGGCGATCGTGGAGCCGGGAGTCACCAACCTCGCGGTGAGCAAGGCCGCGCTGCCGTTCGGGCTGTTCTACGCGCCCGACCCGTCCAGTCAGCAGATCTGCTCGGTCGGCGGCAACGTCGCGGAGAACTCGGGCGGCGCGCACTGCCTGAAGCACGGGTTCACTGTGCACCACGTGACCGGGCTCGAGATCGTCACCCCGGACGGCGATCTGACCTGGCTCGGCGACGGCACCGGCACGGCCCCCGGCTACGACCTGCTCGGCGCTTTCACCGGCTCGGAGGGCACGCTCGGCATCGCCACCAAGATCGTCGTCAGGCTGACCCCGATCCCGCAGGCGGTCACCACCCTCCTCGCGGCGTTCGAGACGACCGGGCACGGCGGCGCCGCGGTCTCGGCGATCATCGGCGCCGGGATCCTGCCCGCGGCGATCGAGATGATGGACGCGCTGTCGATCGCGGCCGCCGAGGCCGCCGTCCGCTGCCGCTACCCGGAGGGCGCGGGCGCCGTGCTCATCGTCGAGCTCGACGGGCCGGAAGCCGACGTGCGCGGCGAGACCGCGGCGGTGCGGACGCTCTGCGAGCAGGCCGGCGCGTTCGAGATCAGGCAGGCCGCCGACCCGGCCGAACGGGCGGCGATCTGGACCGGCCGGCGGTCCGCGTTCGCCGCGGTCGGCAGGATCTCGCCCGCCTACATCGTCCAGGACGGTGTCGTACCGCGCACGGCGCTGCCCGAGGTGCTCGACCGGATCAGCGCGCTGTCGGCGCAGGCCGGGATCAGGGTCGCGAACGTGTTCCATGCCGGCGACGGCAACCTGCACCCGCTGGTGCTGTTCGACGACTCCAGCCCCGAGCAGTCGGCGGCGGCCGATACGCTGTCCGGCGCGATCCTGGACGAGTGCATCGCCCGCGGCGGGTCGATCACCGGCGAGCACGGCGTCGGCGTCGACAAGTCCAGGTACATGTCCCGCATGTTCGCCGCCGACGACCTGGACACGATGCAGTTGCTGCGCTGCGCGTTCGACCCGGCCGGCCTGTGCAATCCAGGCAAGGTCTTCCCGACGCCGCGGATGTGCGGCGAGGTCCCCGGCATCAGGCGCGGCCCGCATCCGCTGGTGGCCTCTGGCCAGGCGGAGATCTTCTGATCATGTTCAACGACTCGCCCGTGGCCGGTGCCGATGGCAGCTGAGCCGGTTCCCGCGCAGATCAGCGCCGCCTGCGAACAGGTCAGGCCGGCCGCCCCTGCCGATGCCGTCGCGGGCATGCAACCGCGGATCGTCGCCGCTCCGGCCAGCACCGGCGAGGCGAGCGCGCTGCTGCGCGCCGCGGCCGAGCTCGGCCTCGCCGTCGTCCCGCGCGGAACGGGCACGCGGCTGAGTTGGGGCAACCCGCCGGCCCGCTGCGACCTGGTGCTCGAGACGACCGGGATGGACCGGGTCGTCGAGCACGCGGCCGGCGACCTGGTGGCGACCGTGCAGGCGGGGGCGCGCCTGGACCGGCTCGCCGAGGTGCTCGGCGCGGCCGGCCAGCGGCTCGCTCTCGACCCGCCGGGCGGCGGGACCATCGGCGGAGTGCTGGCGAGCGCCGCGGCCGGCCCGCTGCGGCTGCGCTACGGAACGCCGCGTGACCTGCTAATCGGGATCACGGTGGTGCGCGCCGACGGCACGGTCGCCAAGTCGGGCGGCAAGGTCGTCAAGAACGTCGCGGGCTACGACATCGGCAAGCTGTTCGCCGGATCGCGCGGCACGCTCGGCCTGATCACGCAGGCCACGTTCCGGCTGCATCCGGTGCCCGCCGAGACCGCCTACGTGACGGCCGAGTGCGCTGCGGCGGTCAGCGCCTGCCAGCTGATCGCGCTGGCGCTCGGTTCGCCCGCGTCCCCTGTCGCGGCCGAGATCGACTGGCCAGGCGCGAACGACCGCGTCCGGATCTGCGTCGCCCTCGAAGGCGACCAGGCGGGCGTCGCCGAGCGGGCGGTCGCGCTGGCCGGCCTGCTCGGCCACGATCCGGCGCTGTCCGTCCGGCCGCAGTCGCCGCCCTGGTGGGGCGCCGGCCCGGCGGCTCAGCGGGACGGCACCGTGCTCCAGATCGCGTTCTGGCCCGGTGACCTCGGCATGGTGCTCGCCGAGGTCCGCGCCGCGGCCGAGGCGGCGGGCCTCGATCCGGCCGTCGGCGGATCGGCGGCCGCCGGCGTGCTGTACGCGGCCTTGCCCGCCGACGTGGACCCTGGCACCGTGGCCGCCTTCGTCGCCGTGCTGCGCAGCGCGGTCGGGCACGGCCTGCCGGCCGGCGTGCGTCACCGCCTGTCCGAGGCGCGGCAGCCGGTGATCCACCCCAAGCCGGGAGCCAGGCACGCGCCGACCGGGGGCAGGCGCGGCGCGGCCAGGGCCGGCCGGCGGGCGGCCACCGGCGAGCGCAGCGCCGCTCGGGTGCCCGCGCCGGGCGGCGGTGCCACCGCGGAGCCAGGCGGTGATGTGGCCAGCGGGGTCCTGACGCGCGGAAGCCGCGCCGCCGAGGGGCCTCCGGCCAGGGCGAACGTGGTCGTGCTGCACGCACCGCCCGCCGTCGGCGGGCTGGTCGACCTGTTCGGGCCGGTGCCGTCGCTGGCGCTGATGCGGGCGGTCAAGAACCAGTTCGACCCGGCTGGGACGATGGCCCCAGGGCGATTCGCCGGAGGGATCTGATGAACGTGGACCGGGCAGGCGGAGGGCCGGACCCCGGCGCTCCCGTGCCGGGCTCCGAGTCGAGCGCCCGGCCGGGCGCCGGGTCGAGCGCCCTTGACCCGACCGGCGAGCTGCGCGAGATCGTCGGCGACTGCGTGCACTGCGGGTTCTGCCTGACCGCGTGCCCGACGTATCAGCTCTGGGGCGAGGAGATGGACTCGCCGCGCGGCCGGATCCACCTGATCGGCCAGCTCATCGACGGCGCGAACGCCAGCACGTCCGCCGCCGAGCACCTGGACCGGTGCCTGGGCTGCATGGCCTGTGTTCCTGCGTGCCCGTCCGGTGTGCGGTACGACCGGCTGATCGAGGCGGCGCGGTCGTGGGCAACTGAGCCACCGGGGGCCGAGCCGGGCGCGGCCGAGCCGCCGGGCAGCGGGATGCGGACCGCCGGGCCGCTGCGGGCGCTTCCGCCCCGATCGAGCCGGGAGCGGGCGCTGCGGTCGGCGATCTTCGCGACGTTCCCGTATCCGTCCAGGCTCAGGATGCTGATCGGTCCGCTCCGCGTCGCGCAGCGGACCGGCGCGGACCGGCTGGTCCAGCGGGGCGACCTGGCGGGCCGGATCGCTCCCGAGGTCGCCGCCGCACTGCGCGTGGCGCCTGGCAGGCCCGCCAGGCGGCTGCCCCGCGGCAGGCTCCCCGAGCGGGTCGCCGCCAGGGGAGAGCGCCGCGCCGTCGTGGGCATGCTGACCGGGTGCGTGCAGCAGGTCTTCTTTCCCCAGGTCAACGCGGCCACCGCGCGGGTGCTGGCGACCGAGGGCTGCGACGTCGTGATCCCGGCCGGTCAGCGCTGCTGCGGCGCGCTGTCGTTGCACGACGGCAGGCGGGAGGAGGCGGCGCAGTTCGCCCGAGCTCTGATCGAGACCTTCGAGCGGGCCGGCGTGGACGCGATCGTGGTCAACTCGGCGGGCTGCGGCTCGGCGATGAAGGAGTACGCGGACCTGCTCGCCGGCGACGCGGCCTGGGCCGCGCGGGCCGCCGCGCTCGCCGCCAGGGTCGCCGACTTCAGCGAGTTCCTCGCCGACCTCGGGCCGGCCGCGACCCGGCATCCGCTCCCGCTCACGGTGGCCTACCACGACGCCTGCCACCTGGCGCACGCCCAGCGGATCGCCGGGCAGCCGCGGGAGCTGCTGAAGGCGATCCCCGACCTGATCGTCGCCGAGCTTGCCGATGCCGGCATGTGCTGCGGCTCGGCGGGCATCTACAACCTGGTCCAGCCCGAGGCGGCGCGGCAACTCGGCGCGCGCAAGGCCGCTGCGGTCGCCGCGACCGGCGCGGATGTCGTGGTGTCCGGGAATCCCGGTTGCACGCTGCAGATTGCCTCCGCGCTGGGGGCAGCGGGAACGCCGCTGCCGGTCGCCCACATCGCCGAGGTGATCGACGCCTCGCTCCGCGGCCGGCCCGCCAGCTCCCTGCTGTGACCGCACTTCTGACCCGTCCTCGTTCCCTACAAACCAGGGCGTTCCGTACAACCAGGGCGTTGCGCCCGCCCCGCAGTCTCTCAAGCCCCGCTGCGAGCCTCGTTTCGCCAACCGCGATGGCCGCCACGGTGACTTATCATGACTTGGCGTCATGATCATGTCCGTATTGATCCGTTTTGCGGGACCACAAGTAGTGATAAGACCGTTTCTCCTCCGTCATCCGCGGCAGGACGGTCCCGCATGAGCGCCCCGGGGCGGGACGGTCCTCGGGCGCGAGAGCGTGGATCCGGTTCGTCCCTTTTCCCCTCTGCGGCTAGAGTCGGCTACCCGAGGAGCCCCATGGCCTGGGGACAGCGAAGCGCCGGTTACCAACGTTGACGTCATCTGACGTCGCGTTGACGTCGTAGTGCGCCTATCTGATGTCAGATTGAGCTTGACAGACGTCAGCTATGACGTCAGGATGATGTCATGGAGTTGTCACCGTATGTCGAGGGGCTCCGCAGGGAGCTTGGCTCGCTGACCAGGTTCGCCTCTGACGACGTCGTCCGCCTGGCCGAGCGGCTGGCCGAGGCGCTCGACTCGTCCGTCAGGCTCACCCTGCTCGACGTGCTCTCTGCCGCCGCCGCGGAGATCACGACCAGGCTCGACGATGTCGTGATCGACGTGAGGCTCAACGCTGGCGAGCCCGAGTTCGTCGTCACGGCCGTCCCGGCCCAGCAAAGCGCCGACGAGGCGCCCGGACCCGCGGCCGACAGCGCCGCCGACGAGGCCGGTACGGCCCGGGTGACCCTGCGGCTGTCCGAGGCGCTCAAGACGCGCGTAGAGGCACAGGCCGCAGCCGACGGCCTGTCGGTCAACTCCTGGCTCGCCCACGCGGCCATCCGGGCGCTGGAGAACGCGGGTCCCGTGCGCGGCCCGCGGTCGCGCTCGGGCGTCGGCCAGCGCATCACCGGATACGCCCGCAGCTAGCCGTGGCGGCCCGACCGCCACGCCAACCGTGAGAACTCGGCTCCGTCACGTCACTGGAGGAACCATGGCAACCTGGGAGTTCGCCTGCTCAGAGCCGATCGACGCCAATGTCAGCCTGGCATCGGGCACGGTCGCCGTCACCGCCGAGCCAACCGACGTCGTCACCGTCCGGGTGCACCGGGGCCGGCCGAGCGACCCCGCCAGTGCGGAGGCCGACGACGGCCGGCTCGCCGACGACGTCAGCGTCGACTTCGCCGACCACCACCTGGCGGTCAGCGAGCTGCCCAAGCGCGGCCTCGGCTGGCGCAGCAAGGGCCTGCACATCACGATCGGCATGCCGGCCGGATCGCGCGCGGCGGTCCAGGCCGCCTCGGCGGACGTGACCTGCCGCGGCGAGTACGGCTCGGTCGACATCCGCACCGCAAGCGGCCGAATCGAGGCTCAGACCGTGCACGGGCCCGCCGAGATCAGCACGATGTCCGGCCACGTCCAGATTGCCGAGGCGGCCGAGGTCAACGCGCAGACCGCGTCGGGTTCGTTTCGCGTAGCGCACGCGGTCGGCAACGTCAATGCCAGGACCGCGAGCGGCTACATCTCGATCGGCAGCGCGGACGCCTCAGTGACGGCCAAGACCGCGAGCGGCGGCATCTTCGCCGGCCGCGTGGCCCGCGGCCGCGCCGACCTGGCCTCGGTGTCCGGCGGCATCGATGTCAAGGTGGCGCCTGGGACCGGGGTGTTCCTCGACCTCAGGTCGCTGTCGGGCCGGGTGACCAGCGACCTCGCGGCATCCGACCAGGAATGTAACGCGGATCTGCGCCTGCGGTGCCAGACGGTCAGCGGCTCGGTGCAGGTGTCCAGGGCGCCGTCCGCCGACGTGCCAGCCTGAGCGGCACCGACCAGACCCATGCACGACAACAAGAGCCGGCCGCTGGCCGTCCGCCGCCAAGGCGCGGCCAGCGCCGGCCGGCCGGAACCAGCCAGTCAGAGCGGGAACCGAGGAGGTTGCGATGCATCCGGAGATCACGGCTATGGCAGCGGCCGAGCACGTCAGGGACATGCGGGCCGAGGCCGCCAACCGGGTCAGGCACTCGCGTCAGCGCGCGGGGACGGCCAGCCCGCGCCGGAACGCAGCGGACGACCGCAAGCCGAGGAGGCCGTTGCGCAAGCAGGCGGGATGGGCGCTGGTTTCGCTGGGCCTGCGGATCGCGGCGTCAGGCGGTCGCTAGCCATGCCGCTGCGAGCCCGGCAGCTGCCCGGTCAGGCCGTCGAGGGCGCGGTAACCAGCGGGTCGTCCAGCCAGGAGGCGCAGGTCTCGCCCTCGGCGACGATAACCGCGGGACCCGTCAGGAGGCTGGCCGCCGCGCCCGGCGCGACGGCCAGCCTGCCGCCAGGAACACCGACAGTCCACAGCCGGCGCCCGCTGGCCGGCCACTCCCCCGCCGCCGCGGCGGCCCCGGCCGCCGCGGCCACCGCCCCGGTCCCGCAGGACAGCGTCTCCCCCGAGCCCCGCTCGTGCACGCGCATCTCGATCGCGTGATCCCCGGCGGCCCGCACCACCTCGATGTTGACCCCGCCGGGAAACACGCCGGCATCGAACTCAGGCGGCTCGGTCAGGTCAATGCCCGCGAGCGGCTCGCTCACCAGGCAGACCAGGTGCGGGTTGCCCACGGTGACCGCGACCCCGGCGTACCGCCGGCCGCCGATGACGGCCCACCCGGCCCGCCCGACGGTCACCGGTCCCATGTCGACGGTCAGCGCACCGTCCGCCTCCTGGCGCACCGTCCGCACGCCGGCCCTTGTCGCGATCGCCAGCTCCGGGCCGGCCGCCAGCCCGTGATCGATCAGGTACCTGGCGAACACCCTGATGCCGTTGCCGCACATCTCGGCGATGCTGCCATCGCGGTTGCGGTAGTCCATGAACCACGGAGCCGGCCCGGACGCGCGGCCGACCACCCGCAGCACGCCGTCCGCGCCGATCCCGGTGCGCCGGTCGCACAGCCGCCTGACTACCTCGGCTCCCAGGTCCAGCCGGCCGTCGAGGTCGGGAACGACGATGAAGTCGTTGCCCGTGCCGTGGCCTTTGGCGTAACGCATGCTCTGATGCTAGTCAGCCGCCGCGGCTGAGTCCGCGATGACAGCCAGCGCCTGCTCCGTCGGCACAGGCCGGGCGGCGTCCAGCCACCTGACTCTCGGGTCCCGCCGGAACCAGGACTCCTGCCGGCGGGCGAACCGCCGGGTCGCCCGCACGGTCTGATCCTCGGCCTGCGCATCGGTCCATTCGCCGTCGAGGAACCTGAGCACCTGCGCATACCCGAGCGCCCTGCTCGCTGTCCGGCCCGCTCGCAGGCCGGTCCCCGGCTGCCCCGCCCCGGCCAGCCCGCGAACCTCGTCGACCAGCCCGTCCCGCCACATCTGCCTGACCCTGGCAGCGATCCGCCGGTCGAGTTCCGGGCGCGGCACCGCGAGGCCGATCTGCGCGGACGGCAGCACCGACGCGTAGCCAGGCAGCGTCGCGCTGAACGGCCGGCCGGAGAGCTCGATCACCTCGAGGGCCCGGACGATCCGGCGCCCGTTGCTGGGCAGGATCGCGGCCGCGGCGGCCGGGTCGGCCGCCGCGAGCCTGCCGTGCAGGGCGGCCGGGCCGAGCGCGGCAAGCTCGGCCTCCAGCCGGGCGCGCAGCGCGGGCTCGGTCCCGGGGAACTCGAGATCGTCGATCACGGCCCGGACGTACAGCCCGGACCCGCCGGCCAGGATCGCCGTGCGCCCCCTGCCCTGGATCTCGCCGATCACGGCCCTGGCCAGCCGCTGGTACTCCGACACGCTGGCCGTCTCCGTCACGTCCCAGACGTCGAGCAGGTGATGCGGGACGCCGCCCCGGCCGGCCGGGGAGAGCTTGCCCGTGCCGATGTCCATGCCGCGGTACAGCTGCATCGAGTCGGCGTTGACCACCTCGCCGTCGAGCGCCCCGGCCAGCCGCAGCGACAGTTCGGACTTGCCCGCCGCCGTCGCGCCCACGACCGCGATCACCGGCCGCCGCCCTTCATGATCACGGACATCTTCCGGCCGCGGCCGCCGAAAATCGTCCGCGATCATGAAAGTCAGCCGGGTCAGGCGGGCCGGCCCAGGGCCGGCATGCCGAGCAGCACGGGCCGATCAGGCCCGGCGGCGGCCGCCCGCGCTGGCCCGGTCCCGGCGGCGCGAGCCTCCCAGGCGTCGCCGCCCCTGGTACGGCGCACCGCCACCGGCGCGCCGTCGGCGATCAGGTAGTGCGGTGCGGCCGCCGTGACCTCCGTCACCACGAGGTCACCCGGCCTCGGCAGCCCGGCTCGGCCCCTCGGTCCCGTCGAAGCCGTCCCCGCAACACCCGTCCCCGCAACACCCGTCCCCGCAACACCCGTCCCCGCAACACCTGTCCCCGCAACACCCGATCCCGCAACACCCGCCCCCGGCGGACCCGCTCCGTCCGGCGCGAAATGCACCAGGCGGTTGTCCCGCGCCCGGCCCGACATCCGCCGGGTCGCGTCGTCCTTGCGCCCCTCGCCCTCGGCAACGAGGACTTCGACCTCGCGGCCGACCAGCGCCTGGTTCTCGGCCAGCGTGATCTCCTCGACCAGCGCGACCAGCCGGCCGTAGCGTTCGGCGACGACCTCGGCGGGAACCTGCCCGTCCATGGTCGCGGCGGGCGTTCCCGGCCGGATCGAGTACTGGAACGTGAACGCCCCGGCGAACCTGGCCAGGCGGACGATGTCGAGCGTGTCGGCGAAGTCCGCCTCGGTCTCCCCTGGGAAGCCGACGATGATGTCCGTGGTGATCGCGGCACCGGGGATGGCGGCGCGGACGTTGTCCAGGATCGCCAGGTAGGAGTCCCTGCGGTAGGCGCGCCGCATGCCCCGCAGCACCGCGTTCGAGCCTGACTGGAGCGGCATGTGCAGCTGCGGCATCACGTTCGGCGTCTGCGCCATCGCGGCGATCACGTCGTCGGTGAAGTCCCTGGGATGCGGCGAGGTGAACCGCACCCGCTCCAGGCCGTCGATCTCGCCGCAGGCGCGCAGCAGCTTGCCGAACGCGCGCCGGTCGCCGAACGCCGCCCCGTAGGAGTTGACGTTCTGCCCGAGCAGCGTGACCTCGAGCACCCCGTCACCGACCAGCGCCCTGATCTCGGCGAGCACGTCCCCCGGACGGCGGTCTTCCTCGCGGCCGCGCAGGCTCGGCACGATGCAGAACGTGCAGGTGTTGTTGCAGCCCACCGAGATCGCCACCCAGGCCGAGTACGGCGACTCGCGCCTCGCGGGCAGGACCGAGGGGAACCGCTCGAGCGACTCGGCGATCTCCACCTGGGCTCGCTGCTGCACCCGCGCGCGCTCGAGCAGCGCCGGGAGGGAGCCGATGTTATGGGTTCCGAACACCACGTCTACCCACGGCGCCCGGTCGGTGATCGCCGCCCGGTCCTTCTGCGCCAGGCAGCCGCCGACCGCGATCTGCATGCCCGGATGAGCGTTCCTGACCGGCAGCAGGTGACCGAGGTTCCCGTACAGCCTGTTGTCGGCGTTCTCGCGTACCGCGCAGGTGTTGAACACCACGACGTCAGGCTCGGCTCCCGCGGCCGTCTTGCGGTAGCCGGCCTCCTCGAGCAGGCCGGCCAGGCGTTCGGAGTCGTGCATGTTCATCTGGCACCCGTAGGTGCGGATCTCGAAGGTCCGCTGACCGTCTGCGCCCGGCATGCTCCTTAGGGTAGACGCAGCGGCGGGCAGGCGTGTCCCGCCGATCGTGGCCGTCGAGAACGCGTGGCCGGGGCGCACTCGGCGCGGCGCATCGGGCCCAGGATCTGCGCGACACGCCTGAGCCCCGGCCGGCCATTGACACCGCCGCCGTCTGGCTGGCATCGTCAGTCCACCCTCGCGGCGAGCCAGCCCCGCCACGCGGCCGTGGCCGGCCAGCAGCCAAGGAGCAACCGTGACCGAGCATGCCGCCGATCTCGTCATCCTGGAGCCAGAGAAGGTACCCGTCCCGGCGGCCGAGCTCGGTGAGGGACCGTGCTGGGACGCGGACTCCCAGTCGCTGCTCTGGGTCGACATCCCGGCCGCGCGGGTGCACCGCCTCAGCGCGGCCGGCGTGCACTCGTCCTGGGATGTCGGTTTGCCGGCCGGCGCGGTCGTCCCGCGCGCCAGCGGCGGCCTGGTCGTGGCGGCGGGCAACGGTTTCCTCGCCCTCGACCCGCTGACCGGCGCGGTCAGCGAGCTCGCGAGCGCACCCGGCCAGCCAGGCACCCGGATGAACGACGGCAAGTGCGACCGGGCGGGCAGGCTCTACGCCGGCACGATGGCGGTCGACGAGTCACCGGGCAAGGGCTCGTTCTACCGCCTGGATACCGATCTGAGCGTCACCGAGATCTTCACCGGGCTCGGCATCTCCAACGGCCTCGGCTGGAGCCCCGACGACCGCCTGATGTACTACATCGACTCGCTCGCCTACCGGGTCGACGTGCTCGACTACCACCCGGACAGCGGCCAGCTCGGCGAGCGCCGCCCATTCGTCACGCTCGGCTCGGGCGACGTCATGCCTGACGGCCTGGCCGTGGATGCCGAGGGCGGCGTCTGGGTCGCTGTCTGGGGCGGCAGCGTCGTGCAGCGCTACGACGCCGCCGGCCGGCTCACCGGCGTCGTCCGGCTACCCGCCGCGAACGTGACCAGCTGCGCGTTCGGCGGCCCCGGGCTCGATCGGCTCTACATCACCACGGCCGCCGGCCCTGGTCGCTCCGCGGGAGCACTGTTCACCTGCCCGGCCGACGTCGCTGGCCTGCCCACTTACCCGTACCGTGGCTGACAGGTTCGGCGGGCGCGCAACATGCCCGCCTGGTTGTCGGGAATCGGTGCGAACCGAGCCCGGCAGGTAGGGCACGATATCCCTATGACGGACAACGTGACGGCGAAGACGGGCGAGATAGGCGGACTGGGCGTAGCAGTGAGGCCCGGCGAGTTCGCCGGCCCGGCACGCCAGGACGAACGGGCGGAACCCCCCGGCGAGCCGGCGCCAGGCCGCGGCGCCGGGGAGGCTGCGGCGGCCGGGACGGAACGGTCGGTGCCGCGCATGCCCTACGGGGCCTGGCCGTCTCCTATATCAGCCGCCCAGGTCGCCGGGGGCCGGATCAGCGTCGGCTTCCCGACCGTCGTCGGCGAGACCACGTGGTGGCAGGAGGACCGGCCCGACGAGGCCGGCCGGACCACCGTCATGCGCTCCGGCGCGGACAGCAGGCCGACCGCGCTGCTGCCCGCGCCGTGGAACGCCCGTACCCGGGTCCACGAGTACGGCGGGCTGTCCTACCTGCCCGTGTCGTCACCGGCCGCCTCCGCCGCGCTGGCGGGCCACGGGCCAGCCGACGATACCGACGTGCCGATCGTCTTCGCGAACTTCGACGACCAGCGCCTGTACCTCGCGGGAGCCGCGGTCCCGGCCGGGAAGGGCCAGCCGGTGCCGCTGACCCCCGACCCGGTCGCGGCCGGCAGCGCGATCGTGCCCGATGGAGTGGCCGGCGGCGGTCGCCGCTCAGGTTCGGCCGGGTCGCTGGAACCGCGCGCCTTGCGTTACGCCGACTTCGTGATCTCGCCCGATCGGCGGGAGGTCTGGTGCGTCAGGGAACGGCACCAGGGCGGGAAGGTCACCCGCGCCATCGTCGCGGTACCGCTGGACGGGTCGGGCGCCGCCGACGCCACCGCGATCCGCGTGCTGGTGAGCGGTTTTGATTTCTTCGCGTTCCCTACCCCGTCGCCGGACGGGAAGTGGCTGGCCTGGATCTGCTGGAACCACCCGCACATGCCGTGGGACGGCACCGAGCTGCGGGTCGCGCCGGTAGACGGCGGCATGCCAGGCAAGGCCCGGCTGATCAAGGGCAGCAACAGGGAGTCGGTGCTGGCCCCGGTGTGGCGCGACAACGCGAGCATGTACGTGGTGACCGACTGGACCGGCTGGTGGAACATCTACCAGATCGGCCTGGGCGGCGTGCCGCCGCAGGCGCTGTACCCGGCCGACGAGGAGTTCGCGGGCCCGCTCTGGGAGCTCGGCGCGCGGCCGTTCAGGATGCTCGGCGACGGCAGGCTCGTGGTCAGGCACGGCCGCGGCGGCGCCAGGCTGGGCCTGCTCGACCCGGAGAGCTCCGAGCTGACCGACCTGGACCTGCCGTTCACCGAGTTCCTCGATGGCCTGTCGGCGGACGGCACGACGGTCGCGGGAGTCGGCGGCGCCCCGCTCGAGCCGAACTCGGTGGTCAGGATCGACACGGCAACCGGCGCGTGCACTGTGCTGCGGGCGGAGATCGCCGAGCTGCCGGACCGGCGGTATCTGCCGGTTCCGCGCACGGTCGAGCTCGAGGGCCCGTACGGCCGGGTCGTGCACGCGCTGGTTTACCCGCCGTCTCATCCCGAGGCCGCCGGGCTGTCCGGCGAGTTCCCGCCCTACATCGTCTGGGTGCACGGCGGGCCTACCGGCCACGTGACCGCGCGGCTGAGCCTGGAGAAGGCGTACTTCACGAGCCGGGGCATCGGGATCATCGACGTGAACTACGGCGGGTCGACGGGTTATGGCCGGCTGTACCGGAACCGGCTGAACCGGGAGTGGGGCGTGGTCGACGTCGCCGACGCTAAGGAGGCCGCGCGTTCGCTGGCCAAGGCAGGCGAGGCGGACGGGGCACGACTCGGAATCCGCGGCGGCTCGGCCGGCGGCTGGACGGCACTGGCCGCGGTGACCACGGGCGCGGTCCACGATCCCGTGTTCAGCGCGGCGGTGTCCTACTACGGCGTGTCCGACCTGCGCGGCTTCAACGAGCACACGCACGACTTCGAGTCGCACTACCTAGACGGCCTGATCGGCCCGCTGCCCGGATTCGACACCGTCTACGCCGAGCGGGCGCCGGTCGGGCACGTGAACCCGAACACCTGCCCGGTCCTGCTGCTGCAGGGACTCGATGACCCCGTCGTGCCCCCGCAGCAGTCGGAGAGCATCGCCGCGGACCTGGCCGCGCACGGGATCAGGCATGCCTACATCGCCTTCGAGGGAGAGTCGCACGGCTTCCGCAAGGCCGACTCGATGGTGGTCTCGCTGGAGTCCGAGCTGTCGTTCTACGGCCAGATCATGGGTTTCACCCCGCCTGACGTGCCGGAGCTCAAGCTCACCGAGGGCGGGCACGGGTAGCGGGCGGCCACCCGCGGGCTAGCGGGCGAACTCGGTTGCGCGTGACTCCCTGATCACCGTCACCCGGATCTGGCCGGGATAGGTGAGCTCGTCCTGCACCTGGCGGGCCACGTCCCTGGCGATCACCTGGGCGCCGATGTCGTCGACCGCACCCGGCTTGACCATGACCCGGATCTCGCGGCCCGCCTGCATCGCGTAGACCTTGTCGACTCCCGGTCGCGCCTGCGCGATCTGCTCGAGCCGCTCTAGCCGCCGGACGTAGGCCTCGAGCGACTCTCGCCGTGCGCCGGGCCGGCCGCCGCTGATCGCGTCGGCCGCCTGGGTCAGGACGGCCTCCACGGTCCTGACTTCCACCTCGTTGTGGTGCGCCTCGATCGCGTGCACGACGTCCTCGTTCTCGCCGTACCTGCGGGCGATCTCGGCGCCGATCAGCGCGTGGCTGCCCTGAACCTCATGGGTGAGCGCCTTGCCGATGTCGTGCAGCACGGTGCCGCGCTTCATCAGCGCCGGGTCCAGACCAAGCTCGCTCGCCATCATCGCGGCGATGTGCGCCGACTCCACCAGGTGCTTCAGCACGTTCTGGCCGTAGGACGTCCGGTATCTGAGCTGGCCGAGCAGATGCGTGAGCTCGGCGTGCATGTCGGTGATGCCGAGGTCAATGAGCGCGTCCTGGCCGGCCCGGATGCACAGATCCTCGATCGCCACCCTGCTCTGCTCGTAGGCCTCCTCGATCCGCTGCGGGTGGATCCTGCCGTCGGCGACCAAGCGCTCCAGCGTCAGCCGGCCGACCTCACGCCGGACCGGGTCGAAACATGACAGCAGGACCGCCTCGGGCGTGTCGTCGATGATCAGGTTCACCCCGGTCACCGTCTCGAACGCGCGGATGTTGCGGCCCTCGCGACCGATGATCCTGCCCTTCATGTCGTCCGCGGGCAGATGGAGCACGGAAACGACCGACTCGCTGGTCTGCTCGCTGGCCACCCGCTGGATCGCGAGCGTGACGATCTTCCTGGCCCGCTGCTGGCCTTCCTTCCGAGCCTCGCTCTCGATCTCCCTGACGATGACCGCTGCCTCGCGCTTGGCCTGTTGCTCGATCGCCGTGACCAGCTCGGCCTTGGCCCGCTCGGAGGTGAGCCCGGCGATGCGCTCGAGTTCCGATCTCCCCTTGGCATCAAGCTGGTCAAGCTCGGCGCGCCTTTCCTCCAGCCGCAGGCGAAGCTGGTCGATCTCGCCGGCCAGCTTGTCCATCCGCCGCGCCTCGCCGTCGAGCCGCTGCTCGCGCTCGGCGATCCGCGCCTCGCGGCGCTCCAGGTCGCCGCGGAGCTGCCTGACTTCGCCGGTGACGGTGCGGACCTCTTCGTCCAGGTCCCTGCGCGCCTCGGCGGCTCGCTCCGCCGCCTCCTCGGCCTTCCTGACGATCGCCGCGGCCTCGGCCTCCGCGGCCTCGACGACTCCGGTGTCCGATCGCGCGGCTGTCTGATCCATGACCCCCGGGCGTACATCCCCGTGCGCCGCCTGGTCGGCGGTCTCCAGGCGGCCTGCCGGATGCGGCGGCGCCTGCTCCCCGATGCCCGGCGCGGAGCCCGCAGCCGTGCCGGCTGCGCCAGGAGTGACGCGCGTCAGGCGGCGCGACAGGCGTGCCATGAACGTGACCGCGGCGCCGGCCGCGACCAGGGCAAGCACCGCAACGACCGCCAGAACCAGCGCGATGCCATTTCCCACTGCGCGCACCCTTCTCGCAAGTTGGACTCCGAACACCGTGTATCCGACGTCACGGAATCCGCTGCAGCGAGGGTTACCACGCTTCCAGGGAGCGCCTTCCCGGTGCGGCGCGCCAGCTGGCCGGTCCGGCGTCACGCTTGACCGGTTCAGTCCGCCGCGCAGGCAGGCGCGCCTCTTCCCGCGTCCTTGATCCTTTCCGGGCTACCGGCCCTGATCGGTGTTGCCGGCCATCGCGCGGCCGGGCCCAACAAGGTCATGGCGCCAGGGCGGGTGCTTGCCGAAAGTCGGCACCGCCCGGGCACTCATCACTAGTCGCCAAATGCTCATCATCCGCTCGCGCGGAGTAAACCTCACTGCCCGTGAGGCTAAGCCGGGATAGACAGGACGGTCAAGCTCGGGGAAAGGCGCGGGAAGGCCAGGCCATCACCGGCGGGCTCGGGGTCGCGACCGGCGGCCGCGTGCCTGACCTGCATAACGACGCGAGGCCCGCGCGTCAGTCAGGTTCACCGTCCTGGCACCCGGCGTCGGAACCCTGGTCGTCGAAGCCGCCCGCCGGCGGCTCCTGGCCTGCCCGCTCGAGTGCCTCGCGGACGACCCGGTAGGCCAGCCCCGCCGGGTAGCCCTTCCTGGCCAGCATCCCGACGAGCCGACGCATCCGCACCTGGGCAGGCTGGCCGGCCGTGCTGGCGAGCCGACGCTCGACGAGCGCCCGCGCCGTGGCCAGTTCGGTCTCCGGGCTGAGTTGCGCAACCGCGGCCTGGATGTCCGCACGGTCCACGCCTCGCTGGTTCAGCTCCGCCGCGAGGGCACGCCGGCCAAGCCCGCGGCCGTGGTGCCTGGACTCGACCCAGGCGCTCGCGAACATCGCGTCGTCGATCAGCCCCACCTCGGCGAACCTGGCCAGGACCGCGGTCGCCGCCTCCTCGGGCACGCCTTTGCGGCGCAGCGCGTCGGCCAGCTGAGCCCTGGTCCGCGGCGCCGCCGTCAGCAACCGCAGGCAGATCAGCCGCGCAACGGACTCGGGGTCCGCGTCGGCCGCGCCGCTCGCGGTGTCCGCTGGCGCAGTGTCCGCCGGCTCTATGCCAGCGGCAGAGCCGGCCGGGCGGCCAGCACCGGACCGGGGGGTCCGCCGCCCGCGAATGCCGCTGCGGGAAGTCCCGCCGCGAGACCTACCTGGCACCGCCCTGACCTGTCACCACCCCGAGCGATGGCCGACCCTTCGGCGCGGGCTGCGGCGTGACATCCGTGTCCAGCCGCGGCCCGATCCCCAGCTTCTCCTTGATCTTCTTCTCGATCTCGTTCGCCAGGTCGGGGTTCTCGCGCAGGTAGTTCCTGGCGTTCTCCTTGCCCTGACCGAGCTGGTCGCCCTCGTAGGTGTACCAGGCGCCGGACTTGCGGACGATAGCCTGCTCAACGCCCAGATCGATCAGGCCGCCCTCCCGACTTATCCCTATTCCATACAGAATGTCGAATTCAGCGATTTTGAAGGGGGACGCCATTTTGTTCTTCACGACCTTGGCCTTGGTTCGGTTGCCGACCGGCTCGTTGCCGTCCTTCAGCGTTTCGATCCGCCGCACGTCGATCCGCACCGACGCATAGAACTTCAGCGCCTTCCCCCCGGTCGTCGTCTCCGGGCTGTTATGCACCATGACGCCGTCGACAAAGTAGTTGTGGCCGCCCTCCACCTCGATATCGAACTTGTTCATCGACCGTGTTGGTGGCTTGACGTGAATGTCGAGGATGCGGGCCGGCTGCGCACGTAGTTCAGCGGGCGTGAACTCCGGCTCAACTGCGATCTGATTGCGGAATCCGGGAAGGAGCTTGTACTCCATAGACGGGTGGATATACGGAGCCACTAGCTTCTGGAACTTCGCTGTCGCAGCGGTGGTGAACTTCAGCACCGGCTTGCGGCTCGTTCCGCTCTGGACGAGTTTGACATCAAGCCCGTGCGTGTCTCGCAGGTACTGCGTGAGCCTTTCTCGCGTGCCGGGACTCATCGCCTCGACGCAGATCTCGATCCTGCCCGATCCGCCCTGTGCTCGCTCCTGAACGCCTTTTGACCGGACCGTGAAGCAGCCGTCGTCCATATACCAGACCGCCAGCGCCAGTGGCGTAAGCGCCTTCAGGTACTCCCAGCTCAGGTGCTTCTTGCCATCACCGAAGTAGACGACGTCGTGCAGTTCGGCCAGCTCGGGCAAAGGCGTGAAATCTGCGAAGACGGCACCCTTGGCATTCGTTGTCCGCGAACACGTAATGTTCCCCAGAAGGGAAACCTTCCAGCCAAGGTAAGCCGCTTGCTTGGCGCCATGTCCCATCCGGAATCTGGTCCCCGTCCTGCCCCGCCGGTTCGGCGAGAGATTCCCGTCACCCATCAGCGAGCCAAGGATCACCTGGATCTGCTGATCGCTCAGCAGCCTCGGCTCCGCCGTAATCACCCGATCACCGACGACCAGTTCACCGGCCGGGCGGTAGCCGCCTGGCGTCTGGATCAGGTGATTCCCGGTCGCGGCAAACTGCGCCCGGCCGTTCCCGCCCGACTTGGCCACGGTGAACTGCAGGAAACGCTCGGCATGGCCGTTGTTGAACCAGCTGACGATCCGGCGCGGGACGATCTCGCCGGAGTCCGGGTCGTACGACAGCACCTCGATGTCGAGCCGCTGATTGACGATCTTTCCGATCTTCTCCTGGGTGCCGTCAGCAAGCGTAACTTTCGTCGCGTATGACATACACCCGAACATCACACCTATTTTTTCCCTTAGCTGGTTGATAAAGATCGCTGTCGTCTTTGTCTGGTTCAGGGCGCCGGCGACCTTGCGGAGCGCCTGGGACATCAGGCGGGCCTGGAGGCCGACGTGGCTGTCCCCCATCTCGCCCTCGATCTCCGCCCGCGGCACCAGCGCAGCCACCGAGTCGATCACGACAACGTCGATCGCGCCCGAGCGGATCAGCATGTCGGCGATCTCCAGCGCCTGCTCGCCCGTGTCCGGCTGAGAGACGAGCAGTGCGTCCGTGTCGACGCCGAGTTTCTTGGCGTACTCGGGGTCGAGCGCGTGCTCGGCGTCGATGAAGGCCGCGATCCCGCCCGACTTCTGTGCGTTTGCTACTGCGTGCAACGCAAGAGTCGTTTTTCCGCTGCTCTCTGGTCCGTATATCTCGACGATCCGGCCGCGGGGCAGGCCGCCGATGCCGAGCGCGACGTCGAGCGCGATCGACCCGGTCGTGATCACTTCGACGGGAGCGCGGGCGTCGTCGCCGAGCCGCATGATCGCGCCGCGGCCGAACTGCCGCTCGATCTGGGCGAGCGCGGTGTCCAGGGCCTTGTCCCTGTCCCCGGCCTTGATGCCGCTCGCCTTGTCGTTCGGTGCCATGTGAACTCCCGTCGGATCCGAGGGCTGCGAGCCGCTCTCACGTGCGGTTCTCCCGCACTGCTACGCCGTGTCTCCTGCCAGTGCTGACGCTACGCGCGGCCACCGACAATTTGCTGGCGCTGTGGCCGACCGGTGCCAAGCGGCTCGCGCGAAGCCGCAAGGAGCTACCGGCCGGACCACTCTAACGAACAACTGTTCGATCATGAAGCCGACGCGCCGGGCGGCAGAAAATATCTCAAGCGCTCCCACCACGGACGGCGATCCTGGCCCGGACCCCGAACGCCAGTTCGCCGACATCTACGGGCGCGGTCGTGTCGGACAGCGATCAACTCACCCACGCCGGCCGGCCGGCGATCGCCAGAATGCGCTACCCACCGGAATAGCCGCTGCCGCCCGGCGGCGGTCTCTGCGTCCTCGCATGTTAGCTGCGAGTCCACACGCCTAGCTCGGTTACCGTTGCGATCATGAAGCGCCTGGCGTCGAAGCTGTGGTATCCGGTCAGCATCGCGCTCGCGGTCGCACTGGTGGCCGGGATGATCCTGGCCGTCCTGACCGTGACGTCGTACTGGCCGTGAGGCCGAATGCGACCGCACGGGGTCTTTCGATCATGAAGCCGGCGCGCCGGGCGGCAGAAATACCCGAGAACCAAGCCCCGCGAATCTCGCCTGCCAGTTGCCGTCTTCGCACCGGGCGCCCCGGTGACCAGCACGAGATGCCTGGCCGCCGGGTTCAACGGCCGCCTCAGCGCAACCGGTCGGGCACGTTGAACGCCGCGCAGACGGCGCGCCAGACCAGCTTGACGTCCTCGCCGTCGGCGAGCGCCTGCGCGATCGTGCGGCCGCCGAGCCCCGCGAGCACGTAGTCCTTGGCGACGCTCTGCGCGTACGCCGAGCCGAACTGCTCGTCCATCCGCCGCCAGAACTCGGTGAGCCGCACGGGCGACAGGCTACCGGGCGGCGGCAGCGCCGCCGCACCCGTCACGCCACCCTGGCGGCTCCGATCACGCCCGGCGGGTTCCGTCTCGTCGCTGGTATGGAATCGCGAGCACGCGATGTTAAGGTCCAAGTCAGGTACGTGCGCATCATCGAGATCCCGGAGGCCCGCGATGAAACGCCAGGCCGCAAGCCAGGACCTGATGCTCTTCTGCCGACGCCACGTCGACCTTCAGCGCGTCTCAAGCGCTATCTGTCGTTCCTTCCGCTGATCTCGCTCCACGCCCCCGGGCTTAGCCGTCCGGCCGATCGCGTCCCGGCCCGCTCCGAGCGGGGGACGCAGCAGTAGCGCGCGCCGACCCCAAGCAGAAGGAGCTCCGCATGCCTCCCAAGCAGCAGCGCGGCCAGGGTCAGTGGGCTCTGGGCCACTTCGAGCCGCTGAACGCCGCCGAGCGGTTCAAGAAAGACGACGCCGGCCTGAACGTCAGGGACCGGATCGTCAACTGGTACGCAGCGGCGGGCTTCGACTCGATCGACCCGACCGACCTGCGCGGCAGGTTCCGCTGGTGGGGGCTGTACACGCAGCGGCGGCCCGGCATCGGCGGCGGAAAGACCGGCGCGCTCGACGACGCCGACATCGAGGACGCCTACTTCATGATGCGGGTCCGCATCCCAGGCGGCCAGCTCACCGCCGGGCAGCTGCGGACCGTCGCCGGGATCGCGAAGGAGTACGGCCGCGACCTCGCGGACATCACCGACCGGCAGAACGTGCAGTTCCACTGGATCAGGATCGAGGACGTGCCCGCGATCTGGGCGAGGCTCGAGGAGGTCGGCCTGTCCTCGCTGCAGGCCTGCGGCGACGTGCCGCGCAACATACTCGGCTGCCCGGTCGCCGGGCTCGACGCGTCCGAGGTGCTCGACGCCACCGCCGCGCTGCGCGCGACCGAGGCCGTGGCGGCGCTGAACCCCGAGTTCGTGAACCTGCCGCGCAAGTACAAGACGTCGATCTCGGGCTGCGGGTCCCAGTGCACGGCGCACGAGATCAACGACGTGTCCTTCGTCGGCGTAACCGGGCCGGATGGCGACCCCGGCTTCGACCTGTGGGTCGGCGGCGGCCTGTCGACCAGCCCGATGCTGGCCAAGCGGCTCGGCGTCTTCGTCAGGCCCGAGCAGGTGCCCGACGTCTGGGCCGGGGTGACCGGGATCTTCCGCGACTACGGCTACCGCAGGCTGCGCAGCCGGGCGCGGCTGAAGTTCCTCGTGGCCGACTGGGGTGCAGAGCGGTTCCGCGAGGTGCTGGAGCGCGAGTACCTGCACGCCGCGCTGCCGGACGGCCCGGCGCCGCCGCCCCCGCCGCCCGGATCGCGCGACCACGTCGGCGTGCACCGGCAGCGCGACGGCCGGCACTACGTGGGAGTGGCGCCGCACACCGGACGCACCTCGGGCGCGCAGCTGTGGCAGGTCGCCGATCTGGCCGAGAGCCTCGGGTCCGGCCGGGTCAGGACCACGATCGAGCAGAAGCTGCTGATCACCGATGTGCCCGAAGACAATGTCGCGGAGCTGGTCTCCGAGCTCGAGTGCATCGACCTGCCCGCCCGCCCGTCGCCGTTCCGCCGCTCGACGATGGCGTGCACCGGGATCGAGTTCTGCAAGCTGGCGATCGTCGAGACCAAGCAGCGTGCCCGTAACCTGTACACCGAGCTCGACAAGCGGCTCCCGGACTTCGACACTTCCGTCTCGATCAACGTCAACGGCTGCCCGAACTCGTGCGCCAGGTTCCAGTTGGCCGACATCGGCCTGAAGGGCTCGATCGTGGATGGCGAGGAAGGGTTCCAGGTGCACCTGGGCGGCTCGCTCGGGGCGGACCCGGCGTTCGGCAGGAAGATCCGCGGGCTCAAGGTCACCGCTGAGGCGCTGCCGGACTACGTGGAACGGCTGCTCCGCAGCTACCAGAAGGACCGCGCCGAGGACGAACAGTTCGCGGCCTGGGTCAGGCGCGCCGACGAGAGCCTGCTGACGTGACCGGGGACGGTTTGGCCCGGGCGGGAGGCTCGCCGCGAGCGGACAGCCCAGTGGAGACAGAGAGCCCTGCAGGCGAGCGGCAGGTGCCGTTCTTCTGCCCGTACTGCGGCGAGGAAGAACTCCGGCCGACCGGGTCGAAGCCGGGCGACTGGGAGTGCCGGTCGTGCGCTCGCGGCTTCCAGCTCCGTTTCACCGGCCTGGTCCCGTCCCGGGCAGGTGCTGTTTCATGATCCCGAAGACTTTTCCTGCCCATAGGCGGAAAATCCTTCGCGATCATGGGCGAGCGGCCGGGTATCCGGTCGAAATCGAGCTGGGTGACCGGCTTGTCGTCGTCGTTGGCGGCGGCGCGGTCGCCCTGCGCCGCGTCCGGGCGCTGGTCGAGGCCGGCGCCAGGGTCACGGTCATCGCGCCGCAGTTCGCCGAGGGCCTTGCCGAGCTGCCCGTGACCGTCCGCCGCCGTCGCTACCGCGACGGCGACCTCGCCGGAGCCTGGCTCGCCCACGCGGCCACCGACGACCCGGCCGTGAACGCGGCGGTAGCCGCCGAGGCCGAGCGAGCCAGGATCTGGTGCGTCAGGGCCGACGACGCGTCCGCGTCGGCCGCGCGGATGCCGGCCGTTACCCGGCACGGCGAGGTCACGGTGGCGGTCACCACGAACGGCGACCCGGGCCGGTCGCAGCGGCTGCGGTCCGCGATCGGCCAGGCGCTGGCCGACGGCTCACTCCCGGTGCGGCCGGCCCGCGGGCTCCGCCGGGCGGCCTCCGCCGACCAGACTGCTGCCGGGGCCGAGGTCGGCACGGTCGCTCTGGTCGGCGGCGGGCCTGGGGACCCTGGCCTGATCACGGTCCGCGGGCGACGGCTGCTCGCCGAGGCCGACGTGGTGGTCGCCGACCGGCTCGGGCCGAGCAGCCTGCTTGACGAACTCGACCCGGACGTGGAGATCGTCCTGGCCGGCAAGTCGCCTGGGGCCCACACGATGACGCAGGACCAGATCAACGCGCTGATCATCGACCGGGCGCTGGCCGGTCACCGGGTCGTGCGGCTCAAGGGCGGCGACCCGTTCGTGTTCGGCCGCGGCGGCGAGGAGGCACTGGCCTGCGTTCGCGCGGGCGTGCCGTTCACCGTCGTGCCCGGCGTGACCAGCGCCGTGGCGGTTCCTGCCTACGCCGGGATCCCGGTCACGCACCGCGGGATCACCCAGGACTTCGCGGTCGTCTCCGCGCACCTGGACCCGTCGCAGCCTGGAGCGAGCGTCGAATGGGAGTCGCTCGCTAGCGGCCCTGGCACGCTCGTGCTCCTGATGGCCGTCGCCCACCTGGACGCGATCAGCACCGAGCTCATCAAGCGCGGCCGGGACGGGACCACCCCGGTCGCTGTGATCAGGGACGGGACGATGCCGACGCAGCAGGTGCTGACGTCCACGCTGGAGCGCGTGGCCGCCGACGCGGCCAGCGCGAACATCAGGCCGCCCGCGGTCGTCGTCGTCGGCGACGTCGTCGGCCTGCGCGAGCGGCTGGGCAGGCGAACGGGAGACACACAGTGACCGGCCCGACGCTGCTGGCGGTCGCGCACGGCAGCAGGCACCCGGCCGCGGCGGCGACCATCACCGCGCTGGTCCGCCAGGTCGAGCGGCTCGCTCCCGTGCTGGACATCCAGGTGGCGTTCGTGCAGCACGCCGAGCCGACTCTGGCCGACGCGCTCGACGCCGCCGGCCAGGATCTGGTCATCGTCCCGCTGCTGCTGTCGACCGGATATCACCTGACCACCGACATCCGCGGGGCCGTCACCGCCAACGAGACCGCGAGCGCCGCCGGCGTGACCGGACCGCGCGGCACCGTACTGCGCGTGGCCGGGCCGGACGCGACTCCGCCGCGCGTGGCCGCACCGCCCGGAGCGGGGCCGCGCGTGGCCGGACCGCTCGGTCCCGACCAGTTGCTGGTCACCGCGCTCAGCACCCGGCTCGCGGAGGCCGGGGCGCCGCCCGGCACGCCCGTGGTGCTGGCCGCCGCCGGCTCGTCGGACCCGCTCGCCGCGGCCCAGGTAGAGGCCCAGGCGGAGTTGCTCGCGGACGACCTCGGCGTTCCTGTCGTCCCTGCTTTCGCCGCCGCGGAGCGGCCGACGGTGCCCGAGGCGGTCGCCGGACTGCGCGCCAGGACGGCGGGCCCGGTCGCCGTGGCAACCTACCTGCTGGCGCCCGGCCAGTTCCACGACCGCCTGGCCGAGAGCGGGGCCGACTGGGTGACCGAGCCGCTGGGCGATCACCCGGCCGTCGCGGCCCTGGTCATCGACCGGTACCGGACCCACAGGGCCCCGGCGCGCGCCGCCTAGCCGAATTCGAAGACGGTCAGCCATTCGGCCCGCCGTGGCCGGTACTCGTACCTGGCAAGCTCGCGGATCACTGCGGTCATGTGCCCGGCGCCCCAAGTGCCTGCATGCCCGGTTCGAGCCCCCGACCTGACCCACGATGTCGCGGCGCCAGCGCAAGACATCCGAATCCTGCGGGCGAACCGCGCGATCAACCGCCGTGCGACCGCTGGACCCCGCGCGAACTGGCGGACCTGATCAGGTCGACGCAGGCTACTGAGACGGGGACGACGACGGGGATGACTCCGTCCTGATCATCCTGACCAGCGCCCGCAGCCCGGCCTGCAACTCTGCGTGGTCGCTGATCCCGTCCAGGGCGTCCTCGATCCGCCGGGTGATCGCGTCGATCCGCCGGCCCAGGTCCGCGGCACGCGCGCGTCCGGCGTCCCGGTCGGCCGCCTGCGCGTCCTGCAGCCTCGTCAGGTCGGCGGTCAGCAGGTTCCTGGCGTTCGCGATGCCGTCGGCCAGCGTGGTTTCGGTCCGGCGGAGATCGTCGGTGAGACCGCGGCGGGTCTGTGGCAGGGCTTCCTGGAGGTTCTTGACCGCGTCGGCCAGCCGGTTCACCTGCTGGCGCAGCGAGACGATGTCGTCGCGCGGATGCCGGCTCTCCCGCGACAGCGCCGTGATCCGCTCGCGGAGGTGACCGAGGTAGGCCGCCGCCGGGCGGATCGTCGCCGACAGCAGGTACGAGCCGGTGAAGTAGTAGCCCACCGTATCGCCGGAGTAGTAGGTGAGCACGGCCGCGACGGCGGCGGTGGCCAGGTGCCCGCCGAGGGCGAACCACAGCATCCGGCGCGCGATCCGCCCGGCCTCGGCCTCCTGCGCCGGCTGAATCGCGATCCCGCGTCTCCGGGCCGTGGCCATCTCGCCGACCGCCCGGCGTGCCGCGAAGTACAGGTTCCAGGGCAGCGCGACCAGCACGATCAGCCAGCCCAGTGCCGCCGCGCCGGCGACGATCGAGAGCACGGTGCGCATCGGGACCCCGGAGACGCGCTCCAGCCAGGCGACCAGCAGCGCCGCCGCGGTCCCCACGGCGAGCATCGCCCACCACCTGACCGCAGCGCCGCCCCGGTGAACATTGGTCATGCCGCGAGCGTAGGGTTCCTGGCCGGCATGGCGGATCTGCTCGGCTACTCGGAAGTGATTGAGTACTGCTACTCAATACTCGGGACCGCCGCCGTTCACCGCGTACTTCCCCGACGACGGTTCGCCGTTCGCCTGGAGCGGCTAGCCCGCGGGCCACTCTGGCTCGCGCTGTCGGTGGGTCACGGCAGTATGGAGACATGCCCGCGCGCGTAGCACCGGCACCCGGAGCAGGTGCCGCCACCGGGGCCCTGTCCGGCTTCTCCGAGCCGACCGCGTCGTGGTTCCGCGCTGCGTTCGCCGAGCCGACCGCCGCCCAGGACCAGGCCTGGAAAGCTATCGGCAACGGAGAGAACGCGCTGGTCATCGCGCCAACCGGGTCAGGCAAGACGCTGGCCGCCTTCCTGTGGGCGATCGACAAGCTGGCCACCGAGCCGGTTCCCGCCGACACGGCGCAACGCTGCCGGGTACTGTACATCTCGCCGCTCAAGGCGCTGGCCGTCGACATCGAGCGGAACCTGCGCTCGCCGCTGGTCGGCGTCGGCCAGGCGATGCGGCGATTGGGACTGCCGGAGCCCCAGATCAGGGTCGGGGTGCGGACCGGCGATACCGCCCAGGATGAACGCCGCAAGCTGGCGGGCAAGCCGCCCGACATCCTGATCACCACGCCGGAGTCGTTGTTCCTGCTGCTCACGTCGCGGGCGCGGGAAGGGCTGCACAGCGTGGAGACGGTGATCATCGACGAGGTGCACGCGCTGGCCGGCGGCAAGCGCGGCGCGCACCTGGCGCTGTCGCTGGAGCGGCTGGACGCGCTGCGGGGCGCCGGGGTCAGGCCCGCTCAGCGGATCGGCCTGTCGGCGACCGTCAGGCCACCGGAGGAGGTCGCGTCATTCCTCGGCGGCGCGCTGCCGGTGACCGTCGCCGCCCCGCCGAGCGAGAAGCGGCTCGACCTGACGATCGTCGTCCCGGTCGAGGACATGTCGGACCTCGGCCCGGCCGAGTTCGCGGCGCAGGCCGGAGTCGGCAACCCGGGGCCAGCCATTCCGCGGGCCGGCCCGGCAGCCGGCCTCGGAGGCGACCAGCCGGGCAGTGCGGCGCGGGCGAACTCGATCTGGCCGCACGTCGAGGCCCAGGTACTCGACGCGATCGAACGGCACCGCTCGACGATCGTGTTCGCGAACTCGCGGCGGCTGGCCGAGCGGCTCTGCGCCAGGCTCAACGAGCTGGCCGCGGAGCGCGCCGCCGGGCGGGCCGAGCTGTCCGGCGCCGATCCGGACGAGATCAGCGCGCCCGTCGTCGCCCGGGCCCATCACGGATCGGTCTCCCGCACCGAGCGGGCCCAGATCGAGGAGGCGCTCAAGGCGGGGCGGCTCCCTGCCGTCGTCGCCACGTCGAGTCTCGAGCTCGGTATCGACATGGGCGCCGTCGATCTTGTCATCCAAGTCGAATCACCGCCCTCGGTCGCGAGCGGCCTGCAGCGGACCGGCCGGGCAGGGCACCACGTCGGTGACGTCTCCCGCGGCGTCATCTTCCCCAAGTACCAGGGCGACCTGGTGCAGGCCACGGTGGTGGCCGGGCGGATGCGCGGCGGCCAGATCGAAGAGCTGCGGATGCCGCGCAACCCGCTGGACGTCCTGGCGCAGCAGGTCGTAGCGATGACCGCGATGGACGAGTGGACCGTCGACGACCTGCTTGCCCTGGTCCGGCGGGCGGCCCCGTTCAGCGGGCTGACCAGGCCGGTGCTCGAGGCCGTGCTCGACATGCTGGCGGGCAGGTATCCGAGCGAGGAGTTCGCCGGGCTGCGGCCGAGGCTGGTCTGGGACCGGGCGACCGGGGTGCTGCGCGGTCGGCCGGGCGGCCAGCGGGTAGCCGTCACCAACGGCGGCACGATTCCCGACCGCGGCCTGTTCGGCGTGTTCCTGGCCGGCCCGGCGGACAAGACCGGCCGGCACTCGCGCCGGGTCGGCGAGCTCGACGAGGAGATGGTCTACGAGTCCCGGGTCGGCGACGTGTTCGTGCTCGGCGCCAGCTCGTGGCGGATCGAGGACATCACGGCCGATCAGGTGATCGTCTCGCCCGCGCCGGGGCAGCCGGGGAAACTGCCGTTCTGGCACGGCGACACGCCCGGACGGCCCGCCGAGCTGGGCCGCGCGATCGGCGAGTACTGCCGCGAGCTCAGCGCCGCCGATCCAGAGCGGGCGACGGCGCGGCTGCGCGGTGACGGGCTCGACGAGCTGGCCACGACCAACCTGCTCACCTACCTGGCCAGCCAGCGCGAGGCGACCGGCTACCTGCCCGACGACCGGACGCTGGTGCTCGAGCGGTTCCGCGACGAGCTCGGTGACTGGCGGCTGGTACTGCACAGCCCCTACGGCGCCAAGGTGCACGCCCCGTGGGCGCTGGCGATCGCGGCACGGCTGCGCGAGCGGTACGGCGGGATGGACGTCCAGGCGATGTACACCGACGACGGGATCGTGATCAGGGTTCCCGACTCAGACGACCCGCCGCCTGCCGGGTTCGCCTTGCTCGATCCCGACGATGTCGAGCAGCTCGTCACCGCCGAGCTTGGCTCGTCGGCCCTGTTCGCGTCGCGGTTCCGCGAGTGCGCCGCCCGCGCGCTGCTGCTCCCCCGGCGCCAGCCGGGCCGCCGGTCGCCGCTGTGGCAGCAGCGCCAGCGGTCCGCCCAGCTGCTGGCGGTCGCGAGCGGCTACGGCAGCTTCCCGATCGTGCTGGAGACGATGCGGGAGTGCCTGCAGGACGTGTTCGACGTCCCGGCGCTGACCGGGCTGATGCGTGACCTGTCCGGGCGCAGGATCCGGCTGGTCGAGGTGGAGACCGCCACGGGCTCCCCGTTCGCCCGGTCGCTGCTGTTCCGCTACATCGGCGCGTTCATGTATGAGGGCGACGCCCCGCTGGCCGAGCGCCGAGCCCAGGCGCTGACACTGGACTCTGCGCTGCTCGCCGAGCTGCTCGGGCAGGCCGACCTCAGGGAGCTGCTCGACGCGCAGATCGTCGCCGAGTCGCAACGGGACCTGCAGCGGCTGTCGCCTGGCAGGCAGTGCTCGTCCGCCGAGCAGCTCGCCGACCTGATCATGGGGATCGGCCCGCTGTCTGCCGCCGAGATCGCCGAGCGCTGCCGCGACGCCGGTGCGGCGCCCGCCTGGATCGCCGAGCTGGCCGCGCAGCGGCGGATCATCGAGGTCCGGATATCGGGCGAGCAGCGGCTCGCGGCGATCGAGGATGCGGGCAGGCTGCGGGACGCGCTCGGAGCCGCGCTGCCGACCGGCATCCCGGTCGCGTTCACCGAGCTGCTGCCCGACCCGCTCGGTGATCTGGTGGCGCGGTACGCGCGGTCGCACGGGCCGTTCACCGCGGCCGAGGTCGCGCACCGCTACGGCCTGGGCATCGCGGTGGTGACCGGCATGCTGCACCGGCTGACGGCCGACGGCAGGATCGTCGAGGGCGAGTTCCTGCCGAGCCTGGCCGGGCCCCAGTGGTGCGACGCCGCCATGCTGCGGATGCTCAAGCGCCGCTGCCTGGCCAGGTTGCGCCAGGAAGCCGAGCCGGTGCCGGCCGAGGTTCTCGCCGCGTTCCTGCCGGCCTGGCAGGACGCGCTGCACGACGCGGCGGCCGGGCCTGGTGCCCAGGGCCTGCCCGGAGCCGGCTCCCGGCAGGGCAGGCGGCGGGCCAGGCAGCCTGGCCCGGACGCCGTCTACTCGGTGGTCGAACAGCTCGCCGGGGCGGCCGTGCCGGCCGCGGCATTGGAGTCGCTGATCCTGCCGGCCAGGGTCGAGGGGTACGCCCCGGCGATGCTCGACGAGCTGACCGCCGCGGGCGACGTGGTCTGGGCGGGCGCGGGCGCGCTGCCAGGCGGCGACGGCTGGCTGGTGCTCGCGCCCGCCGAGTCGGCGCCGCTGCTGCTCCCGCCGCCTGGCGAGATCACCATGACGCCGGTGCACGAGACCGTGCTCGCCGTGCTCGGCGGCGGCGGGGCGCTGTTCTTCCGCGGGCTGGCCGACCGGGTGGTTGACCGGGTGACCGCGCAGCACGCCGAGATCGGCCCGGCGGCCGTCCTCGAGACAGCGGACGGCACGACGGCGGCCGCGCGGACGACGCCCTCGCGCACGAGGGACGGCCCGGAGGCGGCGACCCGGGCGGCCAGCCGCGTGCGTGCACTCAGCCGGGTCAGCGACCAGGCCGTCGCGGCGGCGATCTGGGATCTGGTCTGGGCGGGCCTGCTGACAAACGACACGCTGGCACCGCTGCGCACCGTGCTCGGGCCCGGCAAGTCCTGGGCGCCCGGGCCGAACCCAGGCCCGGCCGCCGAGCCGGCCGGACCAGCTGACGGCCTGGCGGCCGGGGGCAGCCGAGCGGCCGGCGCCCCGGGGGGCCAGCCACCGTTCGCGGCCGGTCTGGGCCGGCCAGGCGGCCGCCTCAGCGCCCGGCGTCCGGGCTTCGGCCGCGGGTCGCTGCCCTCGCACGCGGGCCCGCCGACGGTGAGCGGCCGGTGGTCGCTGCTGCCGCCCGCTGACCCCGATCCGACCAGACGGCTGCACGCCCGGGCACTGTCCCTGCTCGACCGGCATGGCATCGTGATCCGCGGCGTGGCCGCGGCCGAGCGGGTCCCCGGCGGCTTCGGCGCGCTCTACCAGGTACTGCGGGCCATGGAGGAGACGGGGCAGTGCCGCCGTGGCTACTTCGTGGAGGGCCTCGGCGCGGCGCAGTTCGCGCTGCCCGGCGCCGTCGACCGGATGCGAGCGATGGCCGACTCGGTGCTCATGTCCCCGACAGGCCACGCCGACGGCGGCCAGGCCGCCCCGGCCGATGCGCCGTGGCTGACCGCGGGCGCGCCGGTCGGCCAGGCCGCCCTGCCATCGGCCCCGTGGCCGGTGCCTGGCTCGAGCCCGGCAGCCGGGCGAACCGGGACCGAGCCGGCTGTCGTGGTGCTCGCGGCCGCCGACCCGGCGAACGCCTACGGCGCCGCGCTGCCCTGGCCGCCGAGGCCGGACGAGACGGCAGGCGGGCACCGGCCGGGCCGCAAGGCCGGCGCGCTCGTGATCCTGGTCGCCGGCCGTCTGGTGCTCTACGTGGAGCGTGGCGGCAAGACGCTGCTGTCCTGGACCGACGATCCCGTCCTGCTCGAGCCGGCGACCGCGGCGCTGGCGGGCGCCGTCAGGGCCGGAGCGCTCGGCAGGCTGACTGTGGAACGTGCCGACGGAGGCGGCGTCTACGACTCGCCGCTCGCCCACGCACTCGAGGCGGCCGGATTCCGCCCGACCCCGCGCGGCCTGCGGCTTCGCGGCTAGCGCCGGCCTGGCGAGGGCGAAAGGCCGCCGCGGCGCGGATCGCCGGGCAGGCTCATTTGACCTTGTCCCAGGGTGAAGCGATCCGCGGATCGTCGACCGACGCGTGGTAGTCGCGCTCCGACGCGCGCCGCACGGTCTCGGTGGCGTCGAACAACTCGAGCGTGGCCCGCTCGAGCGACCCCTTCGGCAGCACCAGTGGCAGCACCCCAGCACCCCAGCACCCGCCACCCCGCCCACTGCCCGCGCCCGCGCCCGCGCGGTGCATCCTCACGCGCCCCGCCGGCGCCGTCCACCGCTCGGCCCGAACATCGATGTGGCATCGCTGTTCTGGAAAGCAGATCTCGGCCGACATCGATGTGACAGCGATGCTCGCCGGCGAACATCGATGTGGCATCGCTGTTCCGGAAGGCGCTCCTCGGCGGACGTCGATGTGACAGCGATGTTCACCAGCGAACCTGGGCTCGGCGGAGGCGGGGGTCAGCGGAGCGTGATCACGTTGGCGGTGATCAGGGCCGCTGCGGCGCGGACCGCCGGACAGCTCACTTGACCTTGTCCCAGGGTGAAGCGGCAGTGTCGGGAGCGCCGGGCGACCCGCCCGGCCGAGGAGGGCATGGATGAGCCTGCTGACGATCGGGGCCTTCGCCAGGGCGTCGCGCCTGTCGCCTAAGGCGCTGCGCCTGTACGACGAGCTCGGCTTGCTGCGGCCGGCCGAGGTGGACCCGGCATCCGGATACCGCTCTTACGACCCGGATCAGCTGGAGCAGGCTCGGCTCGTAGCCTGGTTGCGACGGCTCGGCATGCCGCTCACCCGCATCCGGATGATCTGCGACGCCGAGCCGGCCACGGCTGCCCAGGAGATCGCCGCGTACTGGGCGCAGGTCAGGGCAGAGACCGCGATGCGGCAGGAACTCGCCGCCTTCCTCGTCGACTATCTCTCGGGAAGGGCCACCACCATGTCCGACGCACGAACGAGTCTCGGAATCCGCTTCGCCGCCCAGTCCGACATCGGCCTGGCCCGCAGCCGCCAGGAGGACAGCGCGTACGCCGGCCCGCGCGTGCTCGCCGTGGCCGACGGCCTCGGCGGTCACCCGGGCGGCGAGCGGGCCAGCGCCGCCGCGATCGAGGCACTCAGGGTGCTGGAAGGCAACGGCAGCCCCGCGGACCCGCTCGCTGCGCTCGGCGAGGCCGTCCAGCGGGCGGGCGCGGACCTGCGTGCCCTCGCCGAGTCCGACCCGGCGCTTGAGGGCCTGGGGACGACGCTGACGGCATTCCTGTGGTCAGGAAGCCAGCTGGGGCTCGCCCACATCGGCGACTCCCGCGCGTACCTGCTGCGCGACGCCGCCATGTTCCGGCTCACCGAGGACCATACCTACGTGCAGTCGCTGGTCAGCGAGGGGCAGATCAGCGCCGAGGAGGCGGCCACGCACCCGCGGCGGCAGCTGCTCGTGCGCGCGCTCGACGGCACCACCGACCCGCAGCCCGACCTGTCCTTGCACGCGGTCAGGGCGGGCGACCGGTATCTGCTCTGCACCGACGGACTGCACACCGTCGTGGCCGACGCCGAGATCCAGGCGGCGGCCAGCGCTCCCGCCGATCCGGAGCGCGTGGTCGGCGACCTGATCACGATGGCCAACTCGGCAGGCGGGCCGGACAACGTCGCCTGCGTCGTGGCCGACATCGTCAGCGTGTAACAGCCCTCGACCGCGCTGGCGCGGCAGGCGCGCCTGGCCGGCCCTGAGCCTGCCAGGCAGCCCAGACTCGGGTGTGTCCCGCGTAAGGAGCGGGCCTAGCCACCCGGCGGGCACCACAGGTCGGTGACCGACATCCCCAGCTCGGTGAGCATCCGCCTGAGCAGCGGCAGCGAGAGCCCGATGACGTTGCTCGCGTCGCCGTCGATGCCGTCGATGAACGGCGCTCCGCGCCCTTCGATGCTGAACGCCCCGGCCAGCGCGAGCGGCTCGCCGCTCGCCACGTAGGCGGCGAGCTCACCGTGGTCCGGCCTGCCGAACCGCACGGTGGTGCGGGCGACGTCGCGTACCCGGCGGCCGCTCGGGCCGTGGATCAGGCAATGCCCGGTAAACAGCGTGGCTTCGCGACCGGAGAGCCGCCGCCACATGCCGACCGCCTGCTCGGCCGACTCGGGCTTGCCGAAGGCCGCCCCGTCCAGGTCGAGCAGCGAGTCGCAGCCCAGTACCAGCGCGTCGGGGCGCCGGCCGGCCACCGCCTCCGCCTTGCGCTCGGCGAGCACCTGAACCAGCGCCCCCGTCGCCAGAGCCTCGCCGACGGTCTCGTCGACCCCGCTGACGACGACCTCCGGGTCGATGCCGGCGTCGCGCAGCACTCGCAGCCTGCCTGCCGATCCCGATGCCAGCACGAGGGCGGCCTGTGCCTCGCGTGCCGGCAAGATTGCTCCTGGCTGACGACGGGCTGACGGACTGAGTCGTGACGTACGGCCCAGTATCCCGCAAGACGCTCGCCAGTTCGGCTGCCTCAGACCGGCCGCAGCCGAGCGTGCGGCCGGCGCGGGAACTCGACGCCGATCGGGTTGCCAGGCCGGACGTGGCCGTCCGCGAGCACGATGCCCATGATGCCGGCCTTGCGCACGAGCCCGCCGCTCTCGTCCCGGTCGGTGATCGTCGCGGCCCCATGCGGCGATACCGCCGACAGCCACCTCGCCATCTGCCACCCCCGCGTCGAGCCGTCAGGTTCTGCAACTCGCGCCGACTGCCTGCATAATGCTTTGTATGCGACTGTCAGCCCGAGCCGATTATGCCTTGCGCGCCGCGATCGAGCTTGCGTCATCGGGCGAAGGTCACGTCACGGCCGAGCAGCTCGCGACGGCGCAGCAGATACCGGCAAAGTTCCTCGAGGCGATCTTGACTCAGCTGCGGCGGGCCGGACTAGTGCGCAGCCAGCGCGGCCCGGACGGCGGGTTCTGGCTAGCCCGCCCGGCCGGGGAGATCTCTCTTGCCGACATCATCCGGGCGATCGACGGCCCGCTGCTCGGCGTCCGCGGCGAACGCCCGGAGAATCTCGGCTATATCGGTGCGGCCGAGCCGCTGCAGACGGTGTGGATCGCGTTGCGCGCCAGCGAGCGGGCCATCCTCGAGGAGGTGACGCTCGCGCACCTGGTTACCGGAGTCCTGCCAGAGAGTGTGCGCAAGCTCGCCGATCTCCCTGGCTCCTGGGAGGCACGGGTCGGGCGCTGAGCCCTGGCAACTCCCGGAAGCTCAGAGTCCGAGCCGGGAGCACTCCACCAAGCCCGGGCGCATTCCGCTATCGGGCCGCGGACAGGCGCCCGGATCAGACGGGAACCATGTTCGTGATCTCGCGGACCGTCCTCGATACCTGGTCGAAGGCTGGGTCGCCGACGGCGAGGTTCGTCCCGATCGGCATCCGGGAAGGAACCGTGATCTTGTGCCCCGGACGCAACTGGCCTGCGCCGATGTGCCCAGACGCGATCTGCCCGGCACCGATGTGACCAGCCCCCATCTGCCCGGCACCGATCTGGCCGGCACCGAGGTGTGCCGCTCCGGCCGGGACCCGCGGTCCTCCGCCGGCCGGGACCCGCTGGCCGGCCGCGCGGCCGACGTGCTCCGAGGCAACCGGGCCGACGGGCACCTGCTCGCCCGGGTCGTGGGCCGAGCCGTGGCCTGCGCCAGTGACCTCGATGGCGGGCTCCATCACGTCGGCGAACACGGGCTCGCTCTGCAGTTCGGCGAGCGCGAAGTTGTCCGAGACCTCCCTGAGCACCTGCGACAGCGGCGCGCCGAGCGCGGAACAGATGGCGGCGAGCAGCTCGGAAGAGGCTTCCTTCTGCCCACGCTCGACCTCGGACAGGTAGCCAAGCGAGACTCGCGCCGAAGCGGACACCTCGCGGAGGGTGCGACCCTGCCGCAGGCGCAACCGCCGCAGCGCGTCACCGAGCAAGTGACGAAGCAGGACCATCGTCGCAATCCCTTCCCGAGGACTGGCCGCTGACACCTCCACCGTACCTGGCCCCGGTGACAGTACGGGAGAGGGCATCGCTGCGTGTTCCAGATACGTAACGCTGTAATCACGCATTTGCTTCCATGAGCGTCCGCACGAGCAGTTCGAGAACATGATCGACGGTGGCATGCCGGATCTCTGCGCGGGTGCCGTCGATCGTCAGCGACGCGTGCACGGCGCGAGCCGGCGTGCTCACCGCGATGTGGACGGTGCCGACCTGCCACCCGTCGGCCGGGTCGGGCCCGGCGACGCCGGTCGTGGCGAGGCCCACGTCCGCGCCGAGCCGCTCCCTGGCGCCGCCGGCCATCGCGAGCGCGACGTCCGGATGGACGGCGCCGACCCGGTCGAGCAGGTCAGACGACACGGCGAGCAGTGACGCCTTCAGGTCTGCCGCGTAAGCCACTATCCCGCCCCGGAACACGGCCGAGGCGCCGGGAACGGTGGTCAGCGTCGCGGCCACCAGACCGCCCGTGAGCGACTCTGCCGTGCCGACCGTCAGGCCCTGGCCGGCCAGCAAGCCGATCGCCTGCTCCGCCGCATCGTGGCCGGCCCCGAATACGGTCACTGCGCGCCGCCCATCTCGCCGGACGGGGTGACCGGCGCGGCGCCCTGGCTATCGCCCGGGCCATCGCCCGGCGCGGGGCCCGGCGCAGCGGCCGGCCCGCCGCCCCGCGTGTCCTTAGCCGGATGACTGCCCGCGGCCCGCCGCAGCCGGAGCGCCCTGACCACGTAGTCCGCGCCGGTCACGAGCGTCACGGCAACGGCCGCGGCCATCGCCGCCGACCTCAGCCAGGTGACATCGACCGGCAGGATGTAGAGCCCGATCGCGACGATCTGGAGGACTGTCTTGATCTTGCCGCCGCGGCTCGCCGCGATGACGCCGTGCCGGATCACCCAGAATCGCAGCACGGTCACGCCGACCTCGCGGACCAGGATGACCCCGGTCACCCACCACGGCAGGTCACCGAGCGCCGACAGCGTGATCAGCGCCGACCCGGTCAGCGCCTTGTCCGCGATCGGATCCGCGATCTTGCCGAAGTCGGTGATCATCCCTCTGCGCCGCGCGAGCTGGCCGTCGAGCAGGTCGGTGACCGAGGCGATCCCGAACACGAGGAACGCGACGATCCGCGACCCGGTTTCGCCGGCCACCAGGAACACCACGAACACCGGTACCAGCGCGAGCCGCAGCATGGTGAGCCCGTTCGGCAGGTTCACCAGCCGGGGCGCGGCCGTAGAGGTCCTGGCGTCCGGGCTAGTCAACGGTCTCAGGCTGCCCGGGACGTCCGCGTTCTTCCTCATTGATCAGATCCGCCACCAGGTCCACCCCCTCTGAGCCTGATACCCGCGCTCGGACGAGGTCACCGATCGCGAGCGGGCGAGACGAGAGCACCTCGGTGGCGCCATCGACCTCGGGCGCCTGGTGCGCGGTCCGCCCGCCATAGCGCGACGGCGCGCCGTCGCGGCCGTCGGCGTCCAGCTCCTCGATCAGCACCTCGTGGGTCTCGCCGGTCCGCTCGGCGGCACGCTGGTCCATCAGCTCGTCCGCCAGGCCGGCCAGCTGCTCGACCCGCGCGGCGATCTCGTCCGCGTCCAGCTGCCCGGGCAGGCCGGCGGCCTCGGTCCCGTCCTCGTCGGAGTACCCGAAGATGCCGATCGCGTCCAGCCTGGCCTCGGCGAGGAACCGCTCGAGCTCGGCCGCATCGGCCCGCGTCTCGCCGGGGAAGCCGACGATGAAGTTGGACCTGATGCCCGCCTCCGGCGCCAGCCGCCTGATCTGCTCGATCAGCGCGAGGAACCGGTCGCCGTCGCCGAACCTGCGCATCGCCCGCAGCACCCGGCCGCTCGCATGCTGGAACGACAGGTCGAAGTATGGCGCGACGCCGGGGGTCGATGTCATCACCTCGATCAGCCCGGGGCGAACCTCGGCGGGCTGCAGGTAACTGACCCTGACCCGGTTGACCCCTGGCACCGCGGCGAGCCTGGGCAGGAGCGTCTCGAGCAGCCTCAGGTCACCGAGGTCCTTGCCGTAGGAGGTAGAGTTCTCGCTGACCAGCAGCAGTTCCCTGGCGCCGTGGTCGGCGAGCCAGCCGGCCTCGGCGACCAGATCGTCGGGCGGCCTGGAGATGAACGCGCCGCGGAAGGCCGGGATCGCGCAGAAGCTGCACCGACGGTCACAGCCGGAAGCGATCTTCAGCGGGGCGACGACCCCCTCGCCCAGCCTGCGCCGCAGGACCCTGGGCCCCGACGCGGGCGCAACACCGTCGGGCAAATCAGCGATCCGGGCTGAGGCATGACCGGGCACATGTCCCCCGGCGGCGCCGGGCCGGCCGGCCGGCGCCACCGGCAGCAGCTTCCTGCGGTCCCGCGGCTCGTGCGCCGGCCAGCGCTTGCCCGCCAGGACCTCGTCCAGCCGGGACGATATGCCGGCGTAGTCATCGAAGCCGAGCACCTGGGCCTCGGGGAGCGCTTCGGCCAGCCCGGCTCCGTACCGCTCGGCCATGCAGCCGGCCGCGACTACCGTCGCGCCGGAGTCGGCGGCGCTGAGCAGTTCGTCGATCGAATCCTGCTTCGCGGCCTGGATGAAGCCGCAGGTGTTGACCAGCACCACGTCGGCCTCGCGGTCATGGTCCTCGGCCAGATTCCAGCCGCCGGCCTCGAGCCTGGCGGCGAGTTCCTCCGAGTCGACCTCGTTCCTGGCGCAGCCGAGAGTCACCAGCCGTACCGAACGCCCGGTGCCCGATGCCGCGGAACCTGTCGATGACACACCGGCAGACTACGGTAAGGCGCCGCCTGCGACGGCCTCCGGACGCCGGCCTCCCGGCCTCCGGACGCCGGCCTCCCGGCCGTACGGACGTGCTCTAGTGAGCCAGCCCGGCCCGCAGGCTCAGCGTCACCATGCTCACCGAGCCGGGCGGAATCGGGTTCTTGCCGTTCACGAGCATTTTCACGCCTGACGGGTTCCCCAGAACCATCTTGACCGGATGGCGCTCGGTCCAGTTCATCGAGTTGCCCGCGTACACCATTCCGCTAAACAGGGTCGCACCGGTGACGCTGGTGATCTGGACCCAGCAGTCCCGTACCGCGGTCAGCGTGATGTGCATGCGGCGCGGCGCGTGCCGGACCGCCGCCGGCGACGTGGTGATCTTGGGCTTGGACGCGGTGCTCGGGTTCTGCACCCGGGCGTCCTGCTTGGCGGCGGTCGCCGAGTGCGAGGCGAAGTGCTGGTAGGTGAAGATCCCGGCGATCACCACGAGTGCCAGCGCCATCGCCGCGGTCCAGTTGGGGCGCCGCCGCTCCTTCAGCCTGACCGGCGTGACCGGCTGGAACACGTCGGCGGCGCTGATCGCCTGCGGTGCGCCCATGGTCGCGTCGTACTCCTCGACCAGGGGCTCGGGGTTGACGCCGATGGCGCGGCCGATGCTGCGGATGTGCCCGCGGGCGTAGAAGTCCCCGCCGCACCCGGAGAAGTCGCCGCGCTCGATCCCGCGGATGATCGTCTCCCTGATGCAGGTCCGCTGGCTCACCTGCGTGACGGTCAGGCCGGCCTGGCGACGGCCCTCTGCCAGCGCGTCACCGATGCTCATGCCGCGCCTCCACGGTTCCTTTTCAATGGCCGCTGTCCAGTCAGTTTCGGGCATAGCCACGATCCCGCTCCCCCGTTCCCCATTTCAGGGGCTGGTGACCCAGTGTAGACATCCGGCTACTGCGCGGCGACAACCGCACCGGGTGTCAGGTAGGTCAATGCCAATGAGCAAATCCGGTTACGCAATCCCCACCCCTCATGCCCGCAGCTCAGCCAGCCAACACCCACGCGCTGGGTGACCTTTCGCCAGCCGGCCGGACCGGAAGGGCAAAGCTGGCCGCGGGGCGGGCCGGCTACTTGCCGCGCAGCGAGTCGAGCAGCCCGGCCAGGTCGTCGGGGCGGACGAGCACGTCCCTGGCCTTGGATCCCTCGCTCGGCCCGACCACGCCGCGGCTCTCCAGCAGGTCCATCAGCCGGCCGGCCTTGGCGAACCCGACCCGCAGCTTGCGCTGGAGCATCGACGTGGAGCCGAACTGGGTGCTGACCACCAGCTCGGCCGCGCGGAGCAGGTCATCGAGGTCGTCGCCGATGTCCGCGTCGATCTCGCGCTGGCTGCCCTCGGCCGCCGTCACGTCCTCGCGGTAGTCGGGCTCGGCCTGCTTCTTGCAGTGGCCGACGATCTCGCGGATCTCCTTCTCCGTGACGTAGGCGTTCTGCAGCCTGATCGGCTTGCTCGCCCCCATCGGGAGGAACAGCGCGTCGCCCTGGCCGACCAGCTTCTCCGCACCTGGCTGGTCGAGGATGACCCGGCTGTCGGTGAGGCTCGTGGTCGCGAACGCCAGCCGGGACGGGACGTTGGCTTTGATCAGGCCGGTGACCACGTCGACGGACGGCCGCTGGGTGGCGAGCACCAGGTGGATGCCGGCCGCCCTGGCGAGCTGGGTGATCCGCACGATCGTGTCCTCGACCTCCCGCGGCGCGACCATCATCAGGTCGGAGAGCTCGTCGACGATCACGAGCAGGTACGGGTAGGGGACGTACTCGCGCTCGCTGCCCGGCGGCGCGGTCACTTTCCCGGCCCTGACCGCCTTGTTGAAGTCGTCCATGTGCCGGAACCCGGCCGCGGCCAGGTCGTCGTACCGCCGGTCCATCTCGCCGACCACCCACTGCAGGGCGTCGGCAGCCCGCTTCGGGTTCTTGATGATCTGGGTGATCAGGTGCGGGATGCCCTCGTAGGCCGTCAGCTCGACGCGCTTGGGGTCGATCAGGATCATCCTGACCTCGTCTGGATTCGCCCGAATCAGGATGGAGGTGATCAGCCCGTTGATACAAGTTGACTTGCCGGCACCGGTCGCCCCGGCAATCAGCATATGAGGCATCTTCGCGAGGTTGGCAACCACGGTCCGGCCCTCGACGTCCTTGCCCAGGCCGACCACCATCGGGTGGTGGTCGCTCTCGGCGACCGGCGAGCGGAGCACGTCGCCCAGGCTGACGATCTCGCGGTCGGTGTTGGGGATCTCGATCCCGATCGCCGACCTGCCGGGGATCGGCGACAGGATCCGCACGTCCGCGCTCTTCACCGCGTAGGCGATGTTCTTCGACAGCGCGGTGACCCGCTCGACCTTGACGGCCGGCCCGAGCTCGATCGAGTACCTGGTGACCGTCGGCCCCCGGCTGAACCCGGTCACCTGGGCGTCGACCTCGAACTGCTCCAGGACCATGGTCAGAGCCTCGACCATCGCGTCGTTGGCGCGCGTCCTGGCCTTCGGCGCCGTTCCCGGCTTGAGCAGCGCGGACGGCGGCAGGGTGTAGCTCGACGAGGTCGAGCCGGTCAGCGTCAGCTGCTCGCCCCCGCGTCCGGGTTTCGCGGTCTCGCGCGAGCTCGCTCGGGCGCCCGGCCCGGCCTGCTCCTCCGCCGCGTCTTCGCCGCCGAACCACGACTTGCGCCAGGAGGCCTCGGCGCCGGACGCCGCGTCGGCCTGCCCGGGCGGGCCGCCCGCACCGAAGGCAGCCTCGCGGCCAGCGGAGGTCCCGAACATCAGCGCCTCGGCGATGACCTCGTCGTCGGTCGACCGGTTGGCGGGCACGCCCGCCTGCGCGGCGGTCTCGGCCAGCCCGTCGGCCCGGCCGGAGGCGGCACTCTGGCCCGGCCTGCCCGTCCGGTCCGTGCGGCCCGTCCTGCCTGCCGGGCCGCGCGGAACCAGGCCACCGAGCAGCGGCGTGTCATAGGGCCGCTCGTGCTCGCCCGCCTCGATCGCGCCGGAACTCCTCCGCTTGCCGAGCCGGGGGCCGGCGTGGCTGTCGGGGCCGGTCACCGCGTCGTCGACCTGCTCCTCGACCATTCCCCTGGCCCCGCGGATCAGGAACGCGAGCTCGGCGAAGCGCTCGGGAACCCGGTGCAACGGGGTGCCAGTGATCACCAGCACGCCGAACGCGACGAGCAAAGCGAGCAGCGGGATCGCCGCCCAGGTCGTGAGCAGCGCCTGCAGCGGTGCCGAGATCGCCAAGCCGACCAGCCCGCCGGACGACTGCATAGCGGGGGCGCCGTCCGTCAGCCCGGGACTACCCAGGGCGATGTGCACGATGCCGAGCCCGCCGGCAAGGAAGGCCGCCCAGCCGATCACCATCCGGCCCGTGTGCGCGTTCTTGTCCGGATGCCGCAGCAGCCGCCAGGCCAGCAGCGCCAGCAATATCGGCAGCGTCCAGGAGCCGACGCCGAAGGTGCCGCGGGTCAGTGCGGTCAGCGCTCTGCCCACCGGCGTGCCGAGCCGCCACCATGCGGTCCCCGCCGCGATGATCGCGGCCGCCAGCACGGCAAGTCCCGCCCCGTCCCTTCGGTGTGCCGGATCAAGCTCGCGCGCGCTGTCGCCGAAGTGCCGGGCAACGAATCCGACGGCGCCGGCCAGCTCTACCCAGACCGCCGCGATCCCGGCGACGATCCAGCCCATCATGATCACGAACGGGTTGCTCGATGCCCGCAGGCCGGCCGCCAGGCCACGTCTCGGCTGAGTGGGGCTGCTCCGGCTGCGGTAGAACGGCGTGCCGCCCCGCCGTCCGCCCGCACCGCTCCGGCCCGTGCCGCCCCGGCCGGTGCCGCCCCGGCTCGTTCCGCCCCGGCTCGTTCCGCCCTGGCCCGTGCCGCCCCGGCCGGTGCTGGCTCGGCCGGTGCTGGCCCGGCTCGTACCGCCGCGCGAGCCGCCCGCAGCCGAGCCTGAGCGCGCGGAACTGCCCGCCGCGCGATTACGGCGGGCGGTACCGCCATTTGGGCGCGCCGGACCCTTGGGCGCACGAGTCGCCATGTTTCACACGGTAACCAGCACCCGCCGGATTCCCAAGAACCCGGCCGGAGTGTCGCCCCGGCGGAGGGGCGCCCCCACGCGCGATGGGTCCGGGGATCGATCCGGTAGCCCCGGATGAATCCCCGGACCCATCGGCAGCAGCGGAAGGGGCCGACCCGGCACGGCAGCAGCGGACGGAGCCTGCCCGGCACGGCGGCGGGCGGACGGCTGTGATTGACGGCCGGCCGGCCGGGCACGTAGCTTCGGCACAGTCCGGCCTGCGGCAACGTCCCGGGCCGCGGGAAGGGGCGGCGGAGTGCGAATCGCGGTCGTGGGCGGCGGCCCTGGCGGGCTGTACTTCGCCGCGCTGGCCAAGCAGCTCAGCCCCGCGCACGAGATCACCGTGTGGGAGCGGAACGCGGCCGACGACACGTTCGGCTTCGGCGTGGTGTTCTCCGACGAGACCCTCGGCGGGATCGAGCATGCCGACCCGCGGGTCTACGCGGCGATGGAGCGCGAGTTCGCCCGCTGGGACGACATCGACGTGCACTACCGGGACCGGGTGATCACCAGCGGCGGCCACGGGTTCGCGGCGATCAGCCGGCGGCGGCTGCTGCACATCCTGCGCCAGCGCTGCGCCAGCCTGGGAGTCCGGATGTACTTCCGCACCGAGGCTCCTGACCCGGCCACCCTGGCCGCCGACTACGACCTGGTGATCGCCGCGGACGGCGCGAACTCGGCGACCCGGGCCGAGTTCGCCGACGCGTTCGGCCCGACCATAGAGCTGCGGCAGTGCAAGTACATCTGGCTCAGCACCGACCTCGTATTCGACGCGTTCAAGTTCTACGTCGTGGACACCCCGTACGGCGTCATGCAGGTGCACGGCTATCCCTACGACGCGACCGGCAGCACGTTCATCGTCGAGATGCACAACGGCGTCTGGGAAGCCGCCGGTTTCGCCGCCCTGGCGCCGGTCAGCCTGCCGCCCGGCCGGTCCGACGAGGCGTCGATCGCGCGGATCGCCGAGCTGCTCGCCGACATCATCGGCGACCACGCGATCGAGGCCAACAACTCCAAGTGGATCAGCTTCGGCACGCTGCGCTGCCGTAGCTGGCGGCACCGCAACGTCGTGCTGCTCGGCGACGCCGCGCACACCGCGCACTTCTCGATCGGATCAGGCACCAAGCTGGCGATGGAGGACGCCCTGGCGCTCGCCGCGTGCCTGAACGAGCAGCCCGGCGTCGATGCCGCACTGGCCGCCTACGAGGCCGAGCGGCGCCCGGTGGTCGAGTCCACCCAGCGCGCCGCGCAGGCCAGCCTGGAGTGGTTCGAGAACCTGGGCCAGTACACCCGCCAGGACCCCGAGCAGTTCGCGTTCAACATCGTCACCAGGAGCCGCCGGGTGACCCACGACAACCTCCGGCTGCGCGACCCTGAGTTCACCGCGAGCGTGGACGCCTGGTTCGCCGCCGACTGCAAGCGGCGCGGGCTCGGCACCGGCGAGGTAGTGCCGCCGATGTTCCAGCCGATGCGGCTGCGCGACCTGGAGCTGAAGAACCGGGTGGTCGTCTCGGCGATGGACATGTACTCGGCCGGCGACGGCACGCCATCCGACTTCCACCTCGTGCACCTCGGCGGGAAGGCGGCAGGCGGCGCCGCGCTGGTGATGACCGAGATGGTCTGCGTTTCCGCGCAAGGAAGGATCACGCCGGGCTGCGCCGGGTTGTACGCGCCCGAGCACGAGCCGGCCTGGCGGCGGATCACCGGGTTCGTGCACGAGTACACGACCGCCAAGATCGGGCTTCAGCTCGGCCACTCGGGCCGCAAGGGATCGACCAAGCTGATGTGGGAGGGCATCGACGAGCCGCTGGCGGACGGCAACTGGGAGGTCTGCGGCCCGTCCCCGATCCCCTACCTGGCCGGGCTGAACCAGGTGCCGCACGAGCTGACAGTCGCCGAGATGAATCAGATCAAGGCAGAGTTCGTGGCCGCCACCGAGGCCGGCGAGCGGGCCGGGTTCGACCTCGTCGAGCTGCACTGCGCGCACGGCTACCTGCTGTCGTCGTTCATCTCGCCGGTCAGCAACCACCGGACCGACCGGTACGGCGGATCGCTGCGGGCGCGGCTGCGTTACCCGCTCGAGGTGTTCGCGGCGATGCGGGCGGCCTGGCCGCCAGGCAAGCCGATGACGGTGCGGATCTCCGCGACCGACTGGGTGCCAGGGGGCATCACGGCCGCTGATTCGGTGCGGATCGCCGAAGCTTTCGCAGCCGCCGGCGCCGATGCGATCGATGTGTCCACCGGGCAGGTCACCCCGGACGAGCGGCCTGCGTTCGGCCGGTCGTACCAGACGCCGTTCTCCGACGCCATTCGCAACAAGACCGGCATCGCGACCGTCGCTGTCGGCGTGATCTCGTCCTACGACGATGTCAACTCGATCATCCTGGCCGGCCGCGCCGACCTGTGCGCGATCGGCCGGGCGCACCTGTACGACCCGAACTGGACGCTGCACGCCGCCGCCGCGCAGGGGTACTCGGGCCCCGGCGCGACCTGGCCCGACCAGTGGGCCGCGGGAAACCGCCCGCCGCAGACCGGGCGGACCGACGGTCCCAGGCCGCGGCTGGCGCTGATCCGCGAGGCCAGTCTCGGCACCGGCGGAACCCGGCACGCCCGCTGGCGCCCGCAAGCGGCCGCCAGGTCGGCCACGCGCGCTCGGGCCGGGTCCGATGGGGCGGCGGCCGCCGCGCACGCATCCAGGAAGGCATCCTCGTGATCATCGACCCGGTCAACCCGCCCGACCTGGCCAGGCCGTCCGGATTCTCCCACGCGGTCGTGACGACCGGCGGGCGGCTGGTCTTCCTGGCCGGCCAGACGGCGCTGGACGCCTCGGGGGCGATCGTGGGTGCCGACATCGTGGCTCAGTTCGAGCAGGCCCTCACCAACCTGCTGACCGCGCTGCGGGCGGCGGGCGGCAGGCCCGAGCACCTGACCAGCCTCACGATCTACGCCACCGACCTGGCCGAGTACCGCAGCCGCGGCAGGGAGCTCGGGGCCGTCTGGCGGAGGCTGGCCGGGCCGCGCTACCCGGCGATGGCCGCCGTCGGCGTGTCGCGGCTGTGGGACACCGCCGCGCTGGTCGAGGTCCAGGGTTTCGCTGTCATCGACGATCCGGGCGCCGCGGACGGGCACGGGGACGGGCACCCCATTGACTAGCGGCACATAGCAGGAATACTGGGCACGATTATGCCGCTGCCCGAGGAAGGCCTGGCCGATGACGCTCACGCCGTCCGCACACGCCGACACGTTCTGCCGCGACCACCTGCCTCCGGCCGATCAGTGGCCTGACCTGGAGTTCACCCTCCCTGAGCTGGCCTATCCCGACCTGCTCAACTGCGCCGGCGCGCTGCTCGGGGACACGATCGGCACCTTCGGAGCCGACCGCCCGTGCCTGCTGCCGCAGGACCCGGCCGAGCCGGCCTGGAGCTACGGCGACCTCGCCAGGACCGCCAGCCAGATCGCCCACGTGCTGACCGAGGATCTCGGCCTGGTGCCGGGGAACCGGGTGCTGCTGCGCGGGCCGAACAACCCCTGGCTGGTCGCCTGCTGGTTCGGGGTGCTGCTGGCGGGCGGGGTCGCGGTCGCTACGATGCCGTTGCTGCGCGCCGCCGAGCTGACCACGATCTGCGACATCGCCCAGGTGAAGCTGGCGCTGTGCGACGACAGGTTCACCGGCGAACTCGCCTCCGCCGAGCTGCCTGTCCTGCGGATCGTCGGATACCACGCGGCCGGGCCCAGCTCGGCGCATGGCCGGCCGGCGGCGGGCCGGCCGGCGGAGGACGGCTCGGCGGAGGCCGCCGCGCCGGGCAACCTCAACGAGCTAGCCGGCCGCAAACCGGAAATCTTCGCCGCCATCAAGACGGCGGCCGACGACGTCGCCATGATCGCGTTCACCTCGGGAACCACCGGCAGGCCGAAGGCCGCCATGCACTTTCACAGGGACGTGCTCGCGGTCGCCGACACGTTCTCCGCGCACGTGCTCAAGCCGACGCCAGACGATGTCTTCACCGGCACTCCCCCGCTGGCGTTCACGTTCGGCCTCGGCGCCTTGCTGATCTTCCCGATCAGGGCGGGCGCGGCGACCCTGCTGATCGAGCGCGCGACCCCCGCCGAACTCGCCGACCACATCGCCGCCCGCGGCGTCACGGTGGTCTCCACCGCGCCGACCGCGTACCGGGCGATGCTGGCCGCGGGCAAGGCCGACCAGTTGCGCGGGCTCCGCCGCCCGGTCTCCGCGGGCGAGACGCTGCCCGGATCGGTGTGGCACGCTTTCCACGACGCGACCGGCGTCAAGATCATCGACGGGATCGGCAGCACGGAGTTGCTGCACATCTTCATCTCGGCCGCCGACGACGAGATCAGGCCGGGCTCGACCGGGCTGCCCGTCCCCGGCTACCGCGCGCTCGTGCTCGACCCGGACGGCGAGCCGGTGCCCGACGGCCAGCCGGGACGGCTCGCCGTCAAGGGGCCGACCGGCTGCCGCTACCTGGCCGACGACCGGCAGCGCGGCTACGTCAGCGGCGGCTGGAACTTCACCGGCGACACGTACATCCGCGACGCGGACGGCTACTTCTGGTATCAGGCGCGCTCCGACGACATGATCGTCTCGGCCGGCTACAACATCGCCGGCCCCGAGGTGGAGGAGGTGCTGCTGGCTCATCCGAGGGTGGCCGAGTGCGGGGTCGTGGGCATGCCGGACGAGACGCGCGGCCAGGTCGTCACCGCGTTCGTCGTGCTGACGGACGGCCCGCCCGGCGGACCTGGGCTGGTCGCCGAGCTCCAGGATCTGGTAAGGCAGAAGATCGCGCCGTACAAGTACCCGCGGGCCATCGAGTTCCTGCCCTCGCTGCCCCGCACCAATACGGGCAAGCTCCAGCGTTTCAAGCTCCGCGAGATGCAGGCCTACTAGGCCGACGTGCGGCCGCCGTGCCGCTCAGAATGAGCCCCACGACGGGCCGAACAGCACGTGACCGTCGGTCGACACGGCCGCGAAGCGAGGGAACAGATCCCGGGCATGGCTGGGCGCGGCACGCGGGCTGACCTGCCGGCCGACCAGGTTCCAGCGCAGGTTCGTGCCGGGGCAGTAGAACTGGGACGTGGCGCGGTCGAACGCCACGCTGCACGTCTGTGCCGGCGGAGCCGGTGATCGGAAGCGCTGATCGATGACGTAGAAGGCGCGGGAGGCGTGGACGAGGTAGAAGCCATGCGAATGGCGAAGCCTCGGGCCTGTCGGCAGCGACGATGCCGGAAAGGCGGTGACCGATCCGGCCGGATAGTCCCTGGCCCGCCCGAGCACGTAGACCGAGTCATGCCAGATCGTTCCTTGCCGCAGATGCGGGAACCGCAGTGACCGGATGACGCTCCAGATCGCCCACCTGTCCGCCGGGCTGGCGTCGCGCCCGGTCCAGACCGCCGCGACGAACGGGTAGCCGTCAGCGGTGAAGGGCCGGTAGGCCGGGGCGGGCTCGGAGCCGCCGACGTACGGCCTTACTCTGCTGAAGGACGATGCGCGCAGCGGGAACCTGCTGCTGCGGGCCGGCGGCCGGCCGGGTCCGCCCAGGTACCAGATCTGCGCGGCGACACCGGTCGCAGGGAAACTCCGCAGCCAGCCCATGTCCGGCTCGCCGCCCGTCGGGTGCCGGAGGTCCGGCGTGAAGTTCGTGACCCGGACGCTGTCGAGGCTCCAGCGGAACTCGGCGCTGAAGTGCTCGATCAGAAAGCCGGCCCGATACCGGATGGTCCAGCCGAACCTCGGGTCCTTGTACACGCCGCCGTGTACGGCGACCGAAGGCTGCCCGGTGCCCGCCGCCGAGCGGACCAGGACGGCGGCGGCCGCGACCAGCGCGATCGCCGCCGCCGCAGCGATGGCCGACCACATCCTGCGTGACCCGGCGCCTTTCGGCCTCAGCCGCCGAGCAGGATCGCCCCCGTTCTTGACCAGGAACGCGGCCCGCTCCCACAGTCCGTCAGGTGGCTCGAGGTGCTGGAGCTTCCTCAGCTCGTGCAGCCAGCGCTCAGGCATCGTCTACCTCCTCGGCGCCGAGAAGCTCGCGCAGCCTGCGCCTGCCCCGGAACAGGTGCACCTTGACCGCTGCGACCGAGGTCCCCATCTGCCGCGCGACGTCCCGCACGGGCAGGTCGGCCTCGTAGTGCAGGACGACGGCGGCGCGCTGAGCCGGGCTGAGCTTGCGCAGCGCGGGAAGCAAGTCGCCCAGCCCGGACGACGAGGTCGTTGCCCGATCTGGCGACAGCCCTGGCGGGGGCTCCGTGCGCTCACGCTTAAGATCCGCCGCGGCAATACGGAGCGCGGTGCGGTAGAGCCAAGGAACGGGGTCGCGAATGCGGTCCGCTTGCTCCAGTGCCCGGGCGAACGCCTCGGCCACGGCGTCCTCCGCGACGGCGGGCCGGCCCGCGGCGAAGGTGTAGACGGTTCGCCACAGGCCAGGTGCCACTTCCCTGAACAATCGCTCAAGGTCGTCGCTATCGGCCCGCTGCCGTGCCCGGTCAGCATCGGCGCGGCGCGTCGTCGACATACCTTATAGAGCCCGGGGAACCCGAAGAGGTTAACAAGACCGCGGGAGCAATTTCGCCACCCGGGCTAGCCATCGCCAGGTAGCGCCAGCCGGTCGAGGCCGAAGCCGCTGATGAGCAGCCGCTCCTTCCGGTTGCCCAGCAGTTTCGCCGTCCAGTCGACGAAGCCCCCGTCGCCGACCTCGAGGCGCTGCCCGCCTCGTCCGCCAGCGAATACCTTGAAACACAGGCCGCGGTAGTAGGCCCTGCCGCTCTCTGGCTCCGGCGCCTCGACCACCTCCGTGCCCGCCAGGCGGGCGAGGTCGTTCGCGACGTCGGCGAAGACCAGCCTTGCGGCCTCGTCCAGGCAGGTGATCGCCACCGCGACGTGCTGGATGCCGAGCGAGGCCAGGCCAGCTGCCGCCGCAGCGACGTGCTCGGCCAGGTGCCGCCGCTCGAACTCATGATTCCCGGTGTCCCGCCCGGCCGTCACGACCCCGAGCAGCTGGAAGTGCGCGAAGCTGACCGGCCCGTCGAAGAGCTGAGCGCGGGTCACGCGCTGGCTGGCCGCTAGCCGGACCGGGTCGGCCGAGCGCGGTGACTGCCGAAGCAGTCGATCCCGCCGGACCGCTGCCTCGAGCGCCAGGCCGTTGGTCGGGTCGGCGGCCACCTCGGTGCCCCTGATCGTCGCGATGACGTTGCGCGGGTCGACGCCGCCCGCAGCCGTGTGAGCGCCAAGCGGCAGCACCGGGGCGAGCACGACGGTGTCGAAGCCGTCGGGCAGCGCGCCGAGCATGGCGTCCTCGGCCCGCCGCAGCGCGGCGAAGTCCGCCGTCGCCGGCGCGACGAAGCGGTCGGAACGGTATCGCCGCAGCACGTCGGCCGGGCTGAGCCGCTCGGCCCGGCGGCGGAACACCTCGAGCAGCAGCGTGGTCAGGTCCGCGCCGGGGAGCCGATCGGCGAGCGACCCGAGCAGTTCGGCTCCGCCGGCCGCGCCGACCACCCGGCGCAGCGCCTGACCGGATCCGCCCCGGCCGCCATGACCGGTCCTGTCGTCCATGGCAGACCATCATCGCGGACCGGCCCCCGGCAGGCGAGCGAGTATCCGGCGGCCGCCCTCAGACCTCGACGACCACCGGGATGATCATCGGCCGCCGCCGGTAGTTATTGTTCACCCACTTGCCGACGGTGCGGCGGATGAGCTGGCCGAGCTGGTGCGCCTCGTTGACCCCGTCGGCCGCCGCGCGGGCCAGCGTCTCCTCGAGCAGCGGGCGGATCTGCTCGAAGCTGGCCTCGTCGATGCCGGACCCCCTGGCGTGGATCTCCGGCCCGGCCACGAGCTTTCCGTTGGTCATGTCGACCACCACGACTACGGACACGAATCCTTCCTCGCCGAGGATCAGGCGGTCCTTCAGCGAGCTCTCGGTCACCTCCCCGACCGAGAGCCCGTCGACGAATACGTACCCGCAGCGCACCTTGCCGGTCACCGATGCCTTGCCGCCGACCAGGTCGACCACGATGCCGTCCTCGGCGAGCACGATGTTCTCGGCCGGCACGCCGGTCAGCGCGGCCAGCTCGGCATGCGCCTTGAGGTGTCGCCACTCACCGTGCACCGGGATGAAGTTGCTTGGCCTGACCATGTTCAGCACGTAGAGCAGTTCGCCGGCCGGGGCGTGACCCGAGACATGAACCAGCGCGTTGCCCTTGTGCACGACCCGCGCTCCCAGCCTGGTCAGGTCGTTGATGACCCGGGAGACCGCGGTCTCGTTTCCCGGCACGAGCGAGGATGCCAGGATGACCGTGTCGCCCCTGGCGATCCTGATCGGGTGGTCCCTCCCGGCCATCCTGGACAGCGCGGACATCGGCTCGCCCTGGGAGCCCGTGGAGATCAGCACGATCTGGTCGGGCGGCAGTTCCTCGGCGTCCTTCATGTCCACGACCAGGCCGCCGGGCACGGAGGGAATCCGCAGGTAGCCGAGGTCCCTGGCCACGCCCATGTTGCGCACCATGGACCGGCCGACCAGCGCGACCTTCCTGCCGTGCGCGGCGGCGACCTCCAGCACCTGCTGCACCCGGTGCACGTGGCTGGCGAAGCAGGACACGATGATCCGCTGCTCTGCGCCGTTGAACACGTCGGACAGCACCGACGCGATCTCGCGCTCGCTGGTCACGATGCCGGGAACCTCGGCGTTCGTGGAGTCCGACATCAGCAGGTCCACGCCGTCGGCACCGAGCCGTGCGAAGCCACCGAGGTCGGTCAGCCGTCCGTCGAGCGGCAGCTGATCCATCTTGAAGTCGCCGGTGTGCAGGACGACCCCGGCGCCTGTCTTGATCGCGACGGCGAGCGCGTCGGGTATGGAGTGGTTGACCGCGAAGAACTCCAGGTCGAACGGGCCGAACTGGTGCCGCCCGCCGGCGTCCACTTCAGCGGTCTGCGGGGTGATCCTGTGCTCGATGAGCTTGCTGCCGACCAGCGCGAGCGTCAGCCTCGACCCGACCAGCGGAATGTCGGGACGGCGCCGCAGCAGGTAGGGAACCGCCCCGATGTGATCTTCGTGCGCGTGCGTGAGCACCAGTGCCTCGACGTCGCCGAGCCTGCCGTCGATCGCGCTGAAGTCGGGCAGGATCAGGTCAACGCCCGGGGTGTCGGGATCGGGGAAGAGCACGCCGCAGTCGACCAGGAGCAGCCGGCCTTCGTACTCGAAGACCGTCATGTTGCGGCCGACCTCGCCAAGCCCGCCGAGGGCGACGATCCGGAGCCCGCCGTTGGCCAGCGGCGGTGGCGGCCCGAGCTCGGGGTGCGGGTGGCTCACTTGAGCTTGACACCGCCCGCGACCAGGTCGGTGCGCAACTGCTCGACCTCCGCGGGTGTGGCGGCGGCGAGCGGCAGCCTGACCGGTCCGCCGGGCAGGCCGAGCATGGCCAGCGCCGCCTTCGTGGTGATCACGCCCTGGGTGCGGGTCATGATGCCGGCGTAGACGGGCAGCAGCTCCCTGTGGCGCGCCAGCGCGGTGGCCACATCACCGGACAGGTAGGCCTCGATCATCTCGGCCAGCCGGTCACCGGCGACGTGCCCGACGACGCTCACCAGCCCGGACGCTCCGATCGACAGCCAGGGCAGGTTCACCAGGTCGTCGCCGCAGTAGAAGGCCAGGTCGGTCGCGGCCATGACGACCGACCCGGCCATCATGTCGCCCTTGGCGTCCTTGACCGCGACGATCCGCCGGTGCTGCGCGAGCTGGATCAGCGTCTCGGTCCTGATCGGGACGCCGGTGCGACCGGGGATGTCGTACAGCATGACCGGCAGGCCGGTCGCGTCCGCGACCGCGGTGAAGTGCGCGACGAGGCCGTGCTGCGGCGGCTTGTTGTAGTAGGGCGTGACGCAGAGCAGCCCATCGGCCCCGGCCTGCTCGGCCTGCCTGGCGAGCTCGCAGGTGTGCGCGGTGTCGTTGGTGCCGACGCCGGCGAGCACGCTGGCCCGGTCGCCTACCGCCTCGATCACGGTGCGCAGCAACCGGTCCTTCTCGGCATCGGTGGTGGTCGGCGACTCGCCCGTGGTGCCGCTGATCGCCAGGCCGTCGTTGCGCATCTGGGTGACCAGGTAGTCGGCGAGCCGCGCGGCCCCTGGGTAGTCGACGGCACCGTCGCTCGTCATCGGCGTGACCATCGCGGTCAGCATTCGCCCGAACGGGGCAGCAGGCGTCGGGGCGGTCTCGCCGCTCCTCGCAGTCGCGGTATCAGTCATACGCCGAACGCTACCGGGCCGGGCGGCTCACGCGCACTGCCGGCACGGAGCGAGCCAGGCGCTAGCTATCGGAATGCTTCGCGGAAAGGACCAGGCGACGTGAGCTCGGGGGTACCCACGCCGCCTGCGTCTACCTCATTATCGGTCGCCAATCCCCGCGCCGTTACTGCTGAGGCGCGGACGGCCGCCGGCTTCCCAACAGACTCCGACCCAAAACGACGAGGCCCCCGCATGTATGAGATGCAGGGGCCTCGCCAGGACCGACCAGTGCACTCGCCGACTGCCCCGGCGAGCTGGGCCGCCGGGGCAGTCGGCGATCCGCGCGCTAGTCTGTCCGCCACCGGTCCAGGACACCCTGCTGAAGGCCCGGTTGCCCGGTCCCCCAGCGCCCTGCCCCGGCGCTGCCTCCGAGACCCTCGGGGTTGCCCCCAAGGTTCCCAGAGTCCGCCTCCGAAGTCCTCGGGGTTGCCCCCAAGCCCCTCAGAGTCCGCCTCACGGCACCGAGGTTGCCCTCGGCACCGTCGGCGTCGGCCCCCTCGAGCGCCGAGGTTGCCCTCGACTCTCTCGGAGCGCTTCCGAGGCTCCCGGATTTCACTCCGGTCCTCCCGGAGTTTCCTCCGGGGCTCCTGAAGTTGCCTCCGAGTGGTGCCCGTTTTCGCTGGTAGAGAAGTTGTACAGCCGATCAGGTGCCGCGCACAAGAGGGTTCGGTGACTATTTTCATGATTCTTTAGCGGTCCACAGACTGTCCACCGGGGGCGGCTAGTTGTCCACAGAATCCGGCGTTTTCCACCACGGCCATCCACAGGCTCGTTGCGGAACGGCGCCCGCTGACGGACCGCGCACGGCACACCCGAGTCCCGCTCCGGCCCGCGCGGCGTTCTCAGAACACCGGGATGATGTCGTCGGCGCTGATGTCGGCCGACACGTCGACCCCCTCGATGTCAAGCTCGGGCATGGCGGGGAACTCGATTCCCCAGCGCTGCACGATGACCCGGATCTTGGCAATCGCGCTGCGCCAGTTCTCCGCCTGCTCCTCGTAGGACAGCACGCCGAGGCCCGCGTCCCTGGCGTGGTCCATCAGCACCCGGTGGTTGGCCAGGAAGTAGGGCGGCAGCTCCCAGAATCCCTCGGGCGGCTCCCACAGGATCATCGACAGGAAGATGAAGCCGGCTCTGAGCTGCCTGGTGATCGTCGTCTTGACGTCGTCGGTGAGGCCCGGCCACTCGTTCTCCAGGATCGTCATGCAGATCTGCAGGTGCCGCGACTCGTCACGGCCGATCCGGTGGAACATCTCGGAGAACACCGGGTGCGTGGTGCCCGACGCCATCCCGCGGAACAGCGTCGACGCCGCCATCTCGCCCATCATGAAGCTGGTGAACAGGACGGGCAGCGAGTACCTGCCGACCGCGTTGCTGAAGCCGGTCCAGTACCGGCCGCCGTTGTGGTACAGCCAGCCGATGTTGTTGTGGGCAGCGCGCTCAAGGTCGGTCGACGGAGCCCAGTTCAGCGGGCCGCCCGGCCACAGCGCCGCGATCGAGCGCTGGCAGCACTCCTCGTGGTTCATCTCGTCCCTGGTGATCGAGAAGAAGCACTTGCGGACCGGGTCCTCTTCGTGCTGCTCGAACGCCCGGATCGTGGCCCTGGCGAAGACCGCTGGTCCCGAGGCGTCGAAGTTCGCCAGGACCGCGAACCAGTACATGATCCCCAGCCGCTGCTCGGTGCTGAAGTCCTCGGCCCGCAGGCCGTCCCAGGGCAGGTCGGCCGGGTTCCAGGCCATCAGCTTGGACTTCTGGTAGATCGCCGCGAGCTTCTCGGTCTCCACCCGCCATTCCATCGGGTAGATGTTCGGCTGCGGCACCGGCGGCGCCGGCCAGAACCCGCCCTCGGGGATCACGAGCTCGCGATCGACCTTCGCGTCCGACATTGGCGGCACTCCTTCGGGCCCCGGCGACGTGCGTGTGGACGGCGCGGCGCGCCCGCACCACGGGCACGCGAGCACGGCGCCTCATGACAGCTTACGGGCGAACCTGCGATCTTGTGTAACAGGCTCCGCCTCGGCGTCCGCGCACCTGGATTTTCAGCCGTCCGAGGTGCAGTACGCTTCGCGTGTCTCGTGGCGATGCCGCGCGATGATGCTGAGCACAGCGAAGCCGGTGTGAATCCGGCGCTGTCCCGCAACGGTGATGCCTCCCGCGGAGGACGAGCCCGGACGCCTGGCCAGTGTCGACGGCCTGTCCTCGGAGGAAGGGCGGCTCGTTCCGAATCCCCCCGGGGAGTCGCAACGGACGCACTTCGTCCTCCACGACAAACCGGAGGATGAGTGATCACACGAGTTCCGGCGCGTCGGCTGATCGCCGTCGCCTGCGCGGCTGGCCTCGCGGCCGCCGCGTGCAGCAGCACGGCCAGCCCACCGCCGCCCGGATCCAGCCAGGCAGGCCCGGCCGGCCAGGCACGCCAGGCCGGCGACGGCACGTTCCCGGTCACCGTGACCGCGGCGAACGGCCCAGTCCACATGGCCAAGCGGCCGACGGCGATCATCTCGCTCGCGCCGTCCGCCACCGAGATGCTCTACGCGATGGGGGCGGGCAGCCAGGTCACGGCCGTGGACTCCGACTCTGACTATCCGCCGGCGGCGCCGAGGACGGCGCTGAGCGGCCTGACCCCCAACGTCGAGGCGATCGTCGCGCGCAAGCCGGACCTGGTCGTCGTCTCCTACGATGCGGCAACGCTGACCAAGCGCCTTGCCGCCTTCAAGATCCCGGTCCTCGGCCTGGCTGCTCCGGCGGACATCGGCGGTGTCTACGCCCAGCTTGACGCGCTGGGCCGGCTCACCGGTCACGAACCGCAAGCCAGAGCGGAAGTCTCGGCGCTGCGCCGCCAGATCGCCACGCTGGCGGCCACCGCGCCGCATCGCGCCAGGCCGCTGACCTACTACTACGAGCTGGACCAGACGTACTACTCGGTGACGTCGTCCACGTTCATCGGCAGGCTGCTCGGCCTGCTCGGCATGAAGAGCATCGCCGACTCGGCCAAGGGCGCCGCGTCGGCGGGCGGGTATCCGCAGCTGTCGGCCGAGTACGTGGTCAAGTCCAACCCGGACTACATCATCCTTGCCGACACGGTCTGCTGCCACCAGAGCGCGTCGACAGTGCGGAGCCGTCCGGGCTGGTCCGGCCTCGCCGCCGTGCGGGCCGGGCACGTCATCGGGCTCAACGACGACATCGCGTCCCGCTGGGGACCGCGGATCGTGGATCTGCTGCGCACGGTGCTCGCCGCGGTGCGTGGCCGCGAGTGAGGTCGACGCTGGCCAGGGGGGCGGTGATCGCCGCGGCCGCGGTGCTGGTCGCCGCGCTGGTCGCGGGAGTGTCGATCGGGCCGGTCGCCATCCCGCCGCGGACGATCGCCGCCGCGCTGGCGGTGCATCTGCCGTGGCACCCTTCGGCGGCCGTGCCGCCGGTCGATGCGGCCATCATCTGGCAGATCAGGCTCCCGCGGGTGGTACTGGGCGCTCTGGTCGGCTCGATGCTGGCCGGCGGCGGCGCCGCGTATCAGGGGGTATTCCGCAACCCGCTGGCCGATCCCTACCTGCTCGGGGTGGCGGCGGGCGCCGGGCTCGGCGCGACTGCGGTGATCATCAGCGGGGCGAGCCAGGAGCTGCTGCCGCCGGCCGCGTTCGGCGGTGCCGCCGGCGCGGTGGCGCTGACCTACTCGCTCGGCGCCGGCGCCGGACGGCGCGGCGAGGACGCCGGGCGGGGCAGCGCCGCGGGCACGGCGTCGATACTGCTCGCCGGAGTCGCGGTCGCCGCGCTGCTCACCGCCGCCCAGACCTACCTGCAGCAGTCACACTCGCAGACGCTGCAGTCGATCTACGCGTGGATACTCGGCGGCCTGTCGGGCGCAACCTGGAGCCAGGTCTGGCTGATCGTCCCTTACGTGGTCGTCGCGGGCGCGGCCCTGCTCGCCCACCGCAGGCTGCTCGACGTGCTCAGGGTCGGTGAGACCGAGGCAGGAACCCTGGGGGTCAACGTCGCCAGGCTCCGGCTCGTCGTGGTCATCGCCGCGACGCTCGGCGCCGCCGCCGCGGTCTCGGTCAGCGGGCTGATCGGCTTCGTCGGGATCATCGTCCCGCACGCGGTCCGGCTCACCGCGGGCCCGAGCTACCGGGTCGTGCTGCCGGTCTCGCTGGTCGGCGGGGCCGCGTTCGTGGTGCTCGCCGACATCGCCGCGAGAACCGTGCAGGCCGATACGGAGGTCCCGATCGGGGTCATCACGGCCGCCATCGGGGCGCCGTTCTTCCTTTTCGTGCTCCGCTCCAGGCGGGCCAGATCGGATGCGCCGTGATCGGCGTCGACGACCTGCGTGTCAGCTTCGGCGCGACGGTCGCCCTGGACGGCGTCGCGGTCACCGTGGCGACCGGCGAATGGGTCGCGCTGATCGGCCCGAACGGTGCGGGCAAGACGACCCTGCTGCGGTCGGTCGCTGGCCTTACCGAATCGGCCGGTCACATCCGCCTCGCCGAGCACCAGGCTCGCGACCTCGGTCATCGCCGCCGGGCCAGGCTGGTCGCCTACGTTCCGCAGCACCCGCAGCTGCCCGCCGCGATGACGGGCCTGGACTATGTCCTGCTCGGCCGAACCCCGCACCTCGGGTACTTCGCCGTCGAGACCGCCGCTGACCGCAGGACCTGCCTGGACCTGCTGGACCGGATGGCGCTCGCCCACATGGCGGACCGCCGGCTGGCCACGATGTCGGGCGGGGAGGCGCAACGGCTCGTCCTGGCCCGTGCCCTCGCCCAGCAGGCCCCCATCCTGCTGCTCGACGAACCGACCAGCGCGCTCGACCTCGGCCGCCGGGTCGAGGCGCTCGAGCTGATCGACGACCTGCGCTCGGAGCGGTCGCTCACGGTTCTGTCCGCAATCCACGACCTGACCCTGGCCGGGCAGTTCGCCGACCGGCTGGTCCTGCTGTCCGGCGGCCGCGTCGCCGCGACCGGGACACCCGCCGCCGTCCTGCGCGACGACCTGCTCAGCGCGGTGTTCGGCGCCGGCATAGGCGTCCTGCGGACGCCGGACGGCGACCTCGCGGTGGTCTCGCATCGCGCCCGCCGGTCGTCGTCTGGGCGCCGGTCCGCGCCGCCGAAGATCCACGGGACACGCCCTGGCAGTACCCGGCCGTCAGGCTAGTGACAGGCGCCGCTCACCCGAGCGGGACAACCTGGACCGGTGCCGTACCGAGGCGTTCCCGGTCCGCGTTACGCCGGCTTCAGGACGTGCCGCCGAAGTCGACATCCTTGGTCTCGACCGTCCCGGCCGTCCGCCCGGGCGCCGTCTGGTAGGCCCAGTACAGGTTCGTGTGCGCGATGACCTGGTCCGGCGGCGGCGCCCCCCACTGGGTCTGGTCCTCCGTCGTGTGGGCGTCGCTGACGAGGGCCGCGTCGTACCCCCTTGCGAATGCGCCGTGGAGCGTCGAGCGGATGCACGCATCGGTCTGTGCGCCGACGACGACGAGTCGCCCGACTCCGAGGCCCGACAGCACGGTCTCGAGGGTGGTGTCCTCGAAGGAGTCGCCGTAGTTCTTCTCGACGAGCGGCTCGGCGTCGCCCGGAGCTGGACCCAGACAACGGGAACCCGTTCCCGCCGCGCCTGCTCGACCAGGCTGCCGACGTTCGCGACGACCGTGTCACGCCCGTGATTTCCCTCGACGACGCCGTTCTGCACGTCGATGACGAGGAGTGCGGTGTTCGGCCGGTTCTCGAGTGTGGTCATGGTCTCCTCTTACCTCCGCTGGGCTCCCGTGTCCACCCACGGTAGACCTCGAGCCAACGACCTTTCGAGCCAAAGGCGCAAAGGCGGTCGCGTCCGGCGTTGTTCTGGAAAGCACCTTGACCATGATCAGGCAGGGGTTGCCCGGCCCGCCCGACCGGCGCTGGATAATGAACCCATGGAGCCATCGGAAGTCGTGCGGGCACTGTGGAACCGGATCCAGGCCAGGGACTGGACCGGTGTCGCCGATCTCGTCGCCGAGAATGCCGTGGTCGAGTGGCCGGTCAGTTCCGAGCGCATCGCCGGGCGGGCCAACTACGTCGCGGTGAACCGCGAGTACCCGGAGGGCTGGTCGATCAACGTGCTCAGGATCGTGGCCGAGGGCGACCAGGTCGTCTCCGAGGTGGAGGTCCCGCACGCGGATCTCGGGGCATTTCGAGTGGTGTCGTTCTGGACCGTTGACGGCGGACTGATCGTCCGCGGCACCGAGTACTGGACCAGCCCCGGCGCCGACTCCATCCCGGCCTGGCGGGCCCACCTTGTCGAGCGCTACTGAGCTAGCACTGGGCGCCCGCTTACCTGCTCGGCAGGGTGATGAGCCTGGTGATGCTGGCGAGTATCGGAGCGTTCCCCGCGTCCGTCGCGCTGTCCGGCGTGATCGTGCGGAGCATCGGCCCGGCGCCGTTCTTCCCCGCGGCCGGCGCCGTGCTCGCGCTCGCGGTCCTGCTAGCCGTGACCCAGCGCCAGTTCCGCGACTTCAGCGCCGCCGCCACGCCGGCCGCGGGTCAGGCGGCCGTGGTCACCAGGTAGGTCGCCCACTGCGGGTCTCCGTCCCGCGCCGCACCGATCAGCCGCCAGTGCATGCCGCGCGGCGCAAGCGGATCCCACCTCAGCTTCCAGCCGATTTCCTCGATCAGCCGGTCGGCCTTGCGATGGTTACACCGGGTGCAGGACGCGACGCAGTTCTCCCAGACATGTGCGCCACCGCGGCTGCGCGGCACCACGTGGTCGATCGTGTCCGCCGCCGAGCCGCAGTAGGCACACAGGTAGTTGTCCCTGCGCATCAGTGCCGCCCGGGTCAGCGGCACGCGGTTGCGGTGCGGGACCCTGATGTACCGGCGGAGCTTGATGACCGAAGGGACCGCGAGCTTCACCGAGGCGGAGTGCAACATGAGCCCGGACGATTCGTTATGCAACATGTCGGCCTTCTCGGCCAGGACGAGACCGACGGCTCGGTGCAGGCAGACGGTGGTCAGGGGCTCATACGTGATGTTGAGCAGCAGTACCCTGCGCAAGGCCACCTCCCAGGCTGGGCCGCCCGCTGGCTGCCGGGGCACCCGTGACCAGTGTGACCGGACCACGGCCGAAGCGCCAACACCAAATTGCCGCCTGGTCGCGTTCGAGACCGCGAACGGCGCGTGAATTCCGCATGACGTCCCAGCTCGGGTTGGCCTGCGGCCGGCGTGTCGCGCCGCGGAAATCCCGCGCGGCGGCCGGCGCGACGGGCGCTGGGACGGGCTGTGCGCCGCGCGGCGTGGCGGCCAGTACGCTGGAGCCCGTCATGGAGAGCACAACGCAACCAGCGGCCGCCGGGCCCGAGGTCAGTTTCTACGAGGCCGTCGGCGGCGAGGAAACCTTCACCCGCCTGGTCAGCCGGTTCTACGCCGAGGTCGAGTCCGATCCGCTGCTCAGGCCGGTGTACCCGAGCCGCGACCTGGGGCCGGCGGCCGAGCACCTGCGGCTGTTCCTGATCCAGTACTGGGGCGGGCCCGGCACCTACAGCGAGCGCCGGGGCCATCCGCGGCTGCGGATGAGGCACGCCCGCTTCGCGATCGGCGAGGCCGAACGCGACGCGTGGCTGGGGCACATGCGGTCCGCGCTCGACGAGCTCGCTCTCGACCCGGCCCACGACGAGGAACTGTGGCGCTACCTGGTGATGGCCGCGCACAGCCTGGTGAACCGGCAGCCCGAGGGCGGCCCGGAGCCGAGCGGCGGCCAGCGCGACCTGGGCGTCTCCCCCGCCTGAGCTTTCCCGCCTGAGCTTTCCGCCGCCTGCCCTGGGCCGGCCCCGGGCAGCCCGCGTGCCGCCGGCCGCCAGTTAGGCGAAGGATCTGCGTCAGAGAGCGCCACAAATCCTTCGCGTAACCCAGAATCCTTCGCGCTAACCTGCGCGGCTGCGGGACTGCACCGGGCCGCTAACCGAAGACCCGGTCGGGGGCGATCAGGACGGCGGCCCGGCGTTCGGCGGCCATGACCCGGTCGTACTCGTCGAAGTCCTCGTGTGTGCCGCCCGCGGCCGTGAAGATCTCCCGCAGCAGCAGCCTGAGCCGCTCGGGTCCGATGCCCTCAGTCGGGTCGTCCGGCCCGGAGATCTCGGCCGGCCCTTCGACGCCGGCCCACCGCCATCCGGCGCGCAGCACCACCGCTGCCCGCGGCCTGGCGCGCAGATGCGCCAGCTTGCGGGCCCGGCCATGAATGACGACCGCGGCTACCCTGGCCCCGGTGATCGGGTGGTCGATCACGCCCGCGTTGACCACGGACGGCCGGATCCGGCCGTCCGGGCCGATCACGGTCATCACGACCAGGCCGTGGTCTTGCGGCACGAGCGCCTCGAAATCGGCAAGATCGGCCATCAGCACTCCTCAGCTAGGTTGCTCACTGCCCGCACGCGGCGATCTGCCGTGGCGGCTGGCTTTCACATCTGCACGCGCTTGCTCGCCGGGTCGTAAAGCGGCCGCAGCGACGCCCTTGCCGGGTACACCGCGTCGCCGATCTGCACCGTCCACTCACCGGAGTCGAGGTACTTCTGGTCGATCGGCTCGGCCGCGTCGATCATGGCCAGGCCGACCGCCCCGCCGAGCGTGAACCCGTACGAGGCAGAACGGATATACCCAGCCGGCCGCTCGTTCCTGCTGACGACCTCGGCATGGAACATCAGCGGCTCGGGATCGCTCACCAGCACCTGGACCAGCCGGCGGGGAAGCGGGCCCCGTTCCTTCTTGGCCAGCACCGCATCGCGGCCGATGAACCCGCCCGGCTTGTCGAGCGCCACCGCGAACCCGAGGCCGGCCTCGAGCACCGAGTCGGTGTTGTCGATGTCGTGGCCGTAGTCGCGGTAGGCCTTCTCCATCCGCAGGCTGGCCAGCGCCTTCAGGCCCGCGTGGCGCAGGCCGAGCGGCTCGCCGGCGGCCACCAGCCGATCGTAGACGGCCACGGCCTGCTCGGCCGGGATGTGCAGCTCGTAGCCGAGCTCGCCGAGGTAGGTGATCCTGATGCACAGCACCCGGGCGAACCCGATGTCGATGTAGCGCGCGGACCGGAACCCGAACCCGTCGTTGGACATGTCCGCGCTGGTCACGGCCGCCATGAGCTCGCGCGACAGCGGTCCCTGGACGTTGAGCTGGGCGTAGCCAGAGGTCACGTCGGTGACGAAGGCGTGCGCGTCGGCGAAGTGACGGCGCATCCAGGTCTCCGCGTGGCGGTGCGCCGTGTCGGACGCGACGACGAAGAACTGGTCGTCGTCGAGCTTGGTGACGGTCAGGTCGGCTTCGAGCGTGCCGCGCTCGTTCAGCCACTGGGTGTAGGTGATCCGGCCGGGCTCGGCGGCGACCTGGTTGGCCGAGATCCGCTCGAGCTCGCGGCCCGCGTCCCTGCCCTGCACCAGGAACTTCGCCATGAACGACATGTCCATCACGATGACGCCGTTCCTGGTGGCATGGTGCTCGGCCTCCCAGTAGCCGAACCAGTGCGGGCGCCCCCAGGTGAGCTCTCCCACCTGCGGCTCGACTCCTGGCGGTGCGTACCAGTCGGCGCCCTCCCAGCCGCTGACGTCCCTGAAGCAGGCCCGCTGCGCGGCTAGCCGGTCGTGGACCGGCGACAGCCGGGCGCCGCGGGCCGTCTTCGTCGGCCGGTGCGGGTAGTGGGTCGCGTAGACAAGGCCGAGGGACTCGACCGTCCTGGTCGCCCGGTACTCCGGGTTCGCCTGGTACGGGTGCAGCCGGTCGATGTTCATCGCGGTGATGTCGACGTCCGGGCCGCCGTTCACGATCCACTGCGCGATGGTCCGGCCGACCCCGCCGCCGGTCAGGATGCCGATGGAGTTGAGCCCGGCGGCGACGAAGAAGTTGCGGAGCTCGGGCGCCTCGCCGACGATCGGCAGCAGGTCGGGTGTGAAGCTCTCCGGGCCGCAGAAGAACTTCCTGATCCCGATCTGCTCGGTGATCGGAACCCTGGCCATCGTCGTCTCCAGGTAGGGGCCCATCCGGTCCCAGTCGGGCGGCAGCTCGCCGAAGGAGAAGTCCTGCGGGATGCCGTCGAGCCGCCACGGGGCGCAGACCGGCTCGAACATGCCGAGCATCAGGCCGCCGCCCTCCTCGCGGTAGTACCCGTAAGAGGCCGGGTCCTCCAGGACCGGCCACGAGCTGTCCACCTCACCGATCGGCTCGGTCAGCAGGTAGTAGTGCTCGGCGGCCTGCAGCGGGATGGACACCCCGGCCAGCTCGCCGAGCTGGCGTGCCCACATGCCCGCGCAGTTGACCACGTACTCGGCCTCGACATCGCCACGGTCCGTGCGTACCCCGGTAACCGTGCCGCGCTCGCGGAGGAACCCCGTCACCGGAACGCCCTCGATGATCGTGACGCCCTGCATCCGCGCCCCCCTGGCCAGCGACATGGTCACGTCGACCGGGTTGACCCGGCCGTCGTCGGGGATGTAGAAACCGGCCAGCACGTCATCGGTCTTGGCCAGCGGCCACAGCTCTGCGACCTCACGCGGCGAGATCTCGTGCACGTCGACGCCGCAGTGCCGGTTGAACGCCGCCACCCGCCGGTACTCCTCCAGGCGGCCTGGCTCGACCGCCAGCTCGATCAGACCGCACTGCTTCAGGCCGGTGGCCAGGCCGGTCTCGGCCTCCAGCCTGGAGTACAGGTCACGGGTGTACTGACGCAGCTCGGTGGAGGTCTGCGAGGTGGAGCCGAACGTCGCCATCAGGCCGGCCGCGTGCCAGGTCGTGCCCGAGGTCAGCCGGTCGCGTTCGAGCAGCAGGACGTCGCGCATGCCCATGTGGGCCAGATGGTAGGCGACCGACGTGCCGATGACGCCGCCGCCCACGACCACCACCTGGGCGCGGTCCGGCAGCGTGCGCGCGGGCCTGAGCGACTGGCCGGCCCCGGCCCGCTCGTCACGTGCTCGATCACTCCCCTGCATGGTCATCTGGCCGCTACCCCGAGTCCGCGATGATTGGGTCGATGGATGAGCATATGCCAGCGATCACCTGGTTATGCCGCCGCTCCGGCGCGACGGCAGCACGACGGCAGCGCGACGGCAGCCGATGCCCGGGTCGCGCGAGCCGTCAGCGGCCGGGTCAGCCCCGGGTCAGCTTGCGGTAGGTGACCCGGTGCGGCCTGGCGGCCTCGGCGCCCAGCCGGTCGATCTTGTTCTTCTCGTAGGACTCGAAGTTCCCCTCGAACCAGAACCAGCTCGACCCGCCCTCCCAGGCCAGGATGTGAGTGGCGATCCGGTCGAGGAACCAGCGGTCGTGGCTGGTGATCACCGCGCACCCGGGGAACTCGAGCAGCGCGTTCTCCAGCGAGGAGAGCGTCTCGACGTCCAGGTCGTTCGTCGGCTCGTCCAGCAGCAGCAAGTTGCCGCCCTGCTTGAGCGTGAGCGCCAGGTTTACCCGGTTACGCTCTCCGCCGGACATGATGCCTGCCAGCTTCTGCTGGTCACCGCCCTTGAAGCCGAACGCGGCGACGTAGGCCCTGCTGGGGATCTCTGACCTGCCCGCCCTGATGTACGACTCGCCATCCGAGATCACCTCCCAGACGTTCTTGTCCGGGTCGATCCGGCCCCTGGCCTGGTCGACGTAGGCGATCCGCACGGTATCGCCGATCTTGATCATGCCGCTGTCGGGCTGCTCCTCGCCCATGATCATGTTGAACAGGGTAGTCTTGCCGACGCCGTTCGGGCCGATGACGCCCACGATGCCGTTCGGCGGCAGGGAGAAGCTGAGATCCTCGATCAGCATCCGGTCGCCGAATCCCTTGGACAGCCCGTTCACCTCGACGACCAGCGTCCCCAGCCGCGGACCCGGCGGGATCTGAATCTCCTCGAAGTCAAGCTTCTTGTTCTGGTCGGCCTCGGCGGCCATCTCCTCGTACCGCTGCAGCCGCGCGCGGCTCTTGGCCTGGCGGGCCCGCGGGCTCGACCTGACCCACTCGAGTTCATCCTCGAGCCGCTTGCGCCGTTTCACGTCCTTCTGCCCTTCGACCTTGATCCGGGCGGCCTTCGTCTCCAGGTAGGTCGAGTAGTTCCCCTCGTACGGGTAGGCGTGGCCGCGGTCCAGCTCGAGGATCCAGCCTGCCACGTTGTCGAGGAAGTACCTGTCGTGCGTCACGGCCACAACGGTGCCCGGGTACTTCTCCAGGTGCTGCTCGAGCCACTGCACGCTCTCGGCGTCCAGGTGGTTCGTCGGCTCGTCGAGCAGGAGCAGGTCAGGCTGGGAGAGCAGCAGCGCGCACAGCGCGACCCTGCGCTTCTCGCCGCCAGAGAGCACGCTGACATCGGCGTCGGGTGCAGGGCAGCGCAGCGCGTCCATGGCCTGGTCAAGCTGGCTCTCCAGGTCCCAGGCATTCCTGTGGTCAAGCTGCTCCTGGAGCTTGCCCATCTCCTCGAGCAGGTCGTCGGAGTAGTCGGTCGCCATCTGCTCGGCGATCTCGTTGTACCGGTCAAGCAGCGCCTTGGTCTCGGCCACGCCTTCCTCGACATTGCCGAGTACCGTCTTGGTCTCGTCAAGTTGCGGCTCCTGCTCAAGAATTCCCACCGAGAAGCCCGGCATCAGTCGTGCCTCGCCATTCGACGGTTGCTCAAGGCCCGCCAACATCCGCAGCAAAGTCGACTTGCCTGTGCCGTTGGGACCGAGGACGCCGATCTTCGCCCCCGGCAAGAACGCGAGCGTGACGTTGTCAAGGATCACCTTGTCGCCGTGCGCCTTGCGCACAGCTCGCATCTGGTAGATGAACTCAGGCATGCCCTAAGGGTAGGGGCAGCCGGGCCGCGCTTCGCACGCACGGCAGGCGGCGGGGGCAGCGCCGACCCGGCCCAGACCGACCGAGCGGGCAGGGCCGAGCTGGCCGGGCCAAGCGGGCCGGGCGGGGTCGGCCGCTCCTTTGGGCCGCGGCCGGCCGCGCCAGGCCCCGCTGCTGCCGCTACGACGATACTGCCGCCGGCTCTGCCGTGCTGTGCTCGCTGATCGCGGACTCGTCGAAGAAGCCTCGCCCCGGCTCGTCTGGCGAGGACATGTCAGCGTCGCCGCGGCCGTCCGGGCCCCCGCTGCCGCTGCCGTCCACACCGCCGCTGCCGTCCACACCGCCTCGGCCGTCCTGAACGCCGGTGCCCTCGCCGCCGGTGCCCTGGCCGCCGACCGCCTTCGCTGCCTCGAACTCCGAGGCCGTCATCCCGGTCCGCGGTCGGACCCGCTGGAACTGCGAGACGCCGCGCGACAGGTCGTGGCCGACGGAGCTGGCGTCCACGTCGACAGACGTCCGCCGGACGCCGTCCTTGTCGTCGTACGTCCGCACCGACAGCTTGCCCTTGACCACGACGGGGTCGCCAGTGCGCAGGCAGATGGCGACATTGGCGGCCAGCTTGCGCCAGCAGATCACCGTGACGTAGGACGTGTTGCCGTCCACCCATTCACCGGTGGCCCTGTCCTGCCTGCGCGGTGTCCAGGCGACCCGCATCGACACGTTGGAGACGCCCGGCTTCACCAATCTGGTGACCGGCTGAGTGGCGACGTAACCGGTCAGGCTGATCTGAGCCTCGTTGAGCATCGCGATCCTCCAGAGCAGTGCGGCAGCAGCGCGCCTCTCGCGCAGGGACTGCCGCAGCGGCGGCACCGGCCGCCTGTTTGCTTGCACCAAAGATCGCGCGATCGCGGGCCGGCCTGCCGGATGCGTGTTCTGGCTGTGGACAACGGGCCCGGGTAAGCACCGAGCCTGTGGACAGCGCGCGCCAATGCCGACCGGTGTGAGATCATCGCCGGCCCGGCGGGCCAGTGGCCGGGCTCAATCCGCCGTCAGCCGGCCTGATCCGGCACGACTCCGCGCGCCGCGATCCTGGCCTCCTCGCGGTAGCGCGCGAGTTCGGACACTTCCTGCTCGGCTGGCATGATCACCATCTCGTCGGTGACGGCAGCGATCCGGCTTCTCATGTCGGCGCCAACCCGCACGTTCTCGTCTTCTGCCGCCGTCCTGACCAGCCGCATGCAGGCCCATGAGGTCGACGCGCCGAGCGCGAGCACCACGGCCGCGCCCGCCGCGACCCACGGCATCACCCCGACCTGGCTCAGCAGCGCCGGCATGCCGGCGGCATGGAACACGCCGAAAATGACTATCAGCGCGAGCCAGGCGAGCGCGACCGCAGCCGTGCCCAGCAGCAGTCCTTGCCACAAGCCAGCAAGTCGCCACCACCACACGACGCTATCCTCGGCCGGGAGCGCATCGCCGATGGTCGACCCGACAGCAGCCGGGATGTTGTCGGCCCGAGACCTGACCACCGACCTCACGCTGCTCGACCACGGCGCCGGCAGCGGCTCGCCGAGTTCGTCGCCGAGGTCGGTCAGCGCATTGTCGATCTCGGCCTGCTGCGCCTCGGCCGGACCCGCGGTCACCGACCGAAGGTCGTTCCAGAGCATGCCGAGCCTGACCTTGCGGATCGGATCACGCCCGCTCACGCGCTGGACGAACCACGCAACCGGCCAGCCGACGAAGTCCACCGCGCGAAGTTCCCTGGCGCTGCGGAGCGCGTCGCAGATCGCTGTTACCCCGGCCGCGGCGGCGAACCTATCCGCCAGCTCGGCCTTGCTCGGTGCCGGAACGCCGCCGACAGGCTCGTCCGCGTCGCCGGCGTAGGGCTGGAACCGGGCGACAACGTCGTCGACGTCATCCGAGATCCTGGCTGCCGCGGCGCGCCTGGCGGCCACGCCGTCGGCCAGGAGCTTGCGCAGCTCCGCCAGCCCGGCCCCGCTGGCGGCCGAGGTAACCAGGACCGGGACGTCATGCAGGTTCTCCGAGTCGAGCAGCCTGCGCAGGTCGGCCACGCAGTCGTCGACCTGCGCGGGATCGAGCAGGTCAACCTGGTTGAGTACGACGGCGAGCACGTCAGAGTGGCTCGCCAGCGGGACCAGGAACCGCCGGTGCACGGCCGCGTCGGCGTACTTCTGCGGGTCGAGCACCCAGACCATGACATCGGCCATGCTGACTAGCTGGTCGACCAGCGCACCCGCATGATTCATGACCGAGTCGTGGTCGGGCAGGTCGAGCAACACCAGCCCGGCGAGGTCGTCTTCGCCGCTGTCCAGGGCGCTCGCCCGCGAGTACCGGTATCGCGCGGGCACGTCCAGCCAGTCCAGGATCGCGCCAGAGCCCGCTTGTCCCCAGACGCAGGCGTGGGCATCCCTGGTCACCGGCCTGGTCACGCCGACGGTGGAGAGGTCGGCACCGACCAGCCGGTTGAACAGCGAGGATTTCCCGCTCCCGGTCCCGCCGGCCAGCACGACGACGGTGTGGCTCGACGAAAGCCGCATCCGCTCGCCGGCCCGGGCGAGCACGTCCTCGGCGTCGGCGAGCAGCTTCTCGCTGAAGCCATCCCTGCCGCTCCTGGCGGAGCCGATCTGGATCATCCTGGCCAGCGCCATCAGGCGCGCCGACAGGTCGGTAGCCACCTCGGCCCCGGACGGCGCCGACGGATCAACGGCCCGATATGGCCCGCCAGACAATGCCCCGGCCGACAATGCCCCGCCCGACAATGCCCCGCCCGACAATGCCCCGCCCGACGGTGCCCCAGCCCGGCGCGGGTCGGCGGACGGAAAACCGGGCGGCGGTGCCATTGGGGAGCGCGCCTCGGGCGACCGGGCTTCCGCCGGGCGACCAGAGGCCGACCGCTCACCCGGCGGCCGACCCGCCGCCGTCCGGCGCCCAGCAGGCGGCTTCGGGCCTGGGCCAGCATGACCCCGGCCGCGCTGGCTCGCGGGCACCCGGGTCGGCAGCCGTTTCCTGCCCGCCGTGGCCGCCCCGCCGCCGGTACGCGTGTCAGGCGGGCTCGCGGTCCCCTGTCCAGCCCCGGCCGGGCCGGGTCCCGCGGCCATGCCCGCCGCCGGGGCGGCATCAGCGGGATCGGCTACACGGCCGCCGTCAGCGGGATCAGCGGGCGGCGCGCCGCCGGCCGCAGGCCGCCGGAGGATCCGGCTCACTCGCTCGGCCGGTGCCTGCCGTCGTGCACTCATCGCGCGGACTCCAAGGAGTAACTGGCCTGGTAAAGGTCGGCCGGCGCGGTCTCGTCCAGGGCGCCCACGGCGTCGATCAGCGCGGTGTACCGCAGCGCTTCCTCCGAGAACAGCAGTCCGATCCGTTGGTGCAGGTCCTGCCGGGCCTGGCCGCCGATGTCGCGCATCAGGCCCGCTCCGAACAGCGAGGTCAGCAGCCGCTGCAGGGCCGCGCTCGAACCCTCGTTCACGATCACATCAGCCGCGCCGTAGCCAAGCACGCCGATCGTCATGACCAGGGCGAGCGACTCGGGGTCGAACGATGCGACCCGGGCGATCGACCGCTTGGTGACCCGCTCGGTCTGCACCAGATGCAGCAGATGATCCTGCCACGCGGCGACCGCCTGCGCGACCCGGCGTGGCAGGTCGTCGGATGAGCTGCCGAGCGCATCGACGCCGCCGGCAGGCAGGCTCGCCGCCAGGTCGCCCTGCACGCCAGGGAACCCCCACTGGAGCTCGCCTTCCCACTTGCGCAGCGAGGCGTAGGAGATCTCGGCTCCGCCGGGCGTCCGCGGGGCCTGGCGCGCCTCGGCCAGCAGCCCGGCGCCGGCCGGGCTGGCCTGCCACCGCCCCAAGGCGTCCTCCGCGGCCCGATCGGCCAGCGAGGTCGCCAGCGCCTCCAGGCTCAGCCGCATCGCCGCCTTGAGCGCCTGCGCCCTGGCCGACATGACGGCATGCCGCTTCGAGCGGTCCGGGCGCCGCTTGCTCTTGCGCACCTCGAGCGTGCGCATCAGGTCGCCGGTCCCGGCGAAGTCCTGCCACCTGGCCAGCACCTCGCCGCGGAGCAGCGACCCGCTCCTGATCGCCTCGTCGTGCTCGGCCAGCGCGGCCGCGTAGGCCGCGTCGGCGGCGGAGCGCAGCTCGGCCCGCAACGCGAGCTGCGACTGCGCGAGCTTCGCCAGCGCGGGAATCCGGTCCTCGAAGGAGTCGAGCACGCCGGACATCGTCTGGGTCAGGATCGCGATCCGCCGGTCGTCGCGGCGGGAGGTGTCCTCCAGCCACGACCGCACCGGTGCGGAAACCTCCGCGGGCAACTGCGCGTCGGTCACGATCGTCTCAGGGATGACGAATCGCTGCACGTCCCCGAGGCCGTTCGCCTCGAGCATCGCATTGAAGTGATCGCTGAGCTGCGGGCCGGCGGCGGGCGGAATCCTGGACAGCACGATGCCGAGCGACGCGTCGCGGTCCCTGGCATCCTTCAGCAGGTCCCAGACCACCGCATCCGCGTACCGCCTGGCCGTCGTGACGAACAGCCACAGGTCAGAGGCGTCGAGGAACTGCCGGGCGAACTGGCGGTGGGCGGCGACCACGGAGTCGATGTCGGGGGTATCGAGCAGCGCGATGCCGCGGGGCATCCCCTCGCTGGTGGCGAGCACGAGCAGCCCGTCCCGGCCGGGCCTGGCCAGGCCCTTCTGCCGTACTCGCGGCAGCGTCGGCAGGAAGACGTTCTCCGCGAACCATCCGACGTCCTCGGGATGGCAGGCGAGCACGGGACTGTTCGTGGTCGGCCGGCGAATGCCCGTGGCGCTCACCTGGCTCCCGGCGATGCTGTTCAGCAGCGTGGACTTGCCCGCGCCGGTCGACCCGACCATGGCTATGAGGATCGGCGCGCCCGACTGCCGCAGCCGAGGGAGCAGGTAGTCGTCGACCTGGCTGATCAGTCGCTGGCGCTCAGCCCTGGCCGTCTCGATCCCCCGGAAGTCGAGCAGCAACTGCGCCCTGCCGACCGCGTCGCGCAGTTCGAGCAGCGCGGACTCGAGCTTGCGCGCGTCGACCCTGGCATGCGGCTCGCCGGGCTTCCCCCGCAGCTCGCCGGCCTTCCCGCGCGGCTCGCCGGCCTTCCCGCGCGGCTCCGCGCCTTCACCGGCCCCGGTCGGCTGGGCGGGGGCGCTGCGGGAGCGAGCAGGCGACCGCGCGGGAACCCGCGCGGCATCGTCGGCGCCCCAGGGCACCGATGCGGGAGCCGCTCCCTGTCCCTCTTTCATGCCAACGGGCCTCCGCGATCCAGCTACTGCTCGAAGCACCCATCCAACCAGGTCACCGGCCACTGCAGCCACGACATGTCAGATGCCACCACTACCTCGAACAACCAGCCATGGCGTAATTGTGCGCCGTCACCGCAGGCTACCGCCGGCAATGAGCAAAACGAGCCGTCGGGTGATTCGCCAGAGTTGTCGGTATCAGCGGCCAGACCGCGACTGGCCTGCGCGTGCGCCGGCCGGCGCAGCGGCCACCCCGCGAGCCGCGGTGAGCAGCGCCGCGCAGGCGGCCACGGCGACGGCGGGCCCGCCCTTCTCGCCGGCGTTGGTCAAGCTGGGCAGGCCGCTGCCCCTGAGCGCCTTCCTTGCCGCCACTGCCGCGACGAAGCCGGCCGGCGTGGCGATCACCAGCGCGGGCTGCACGTTCCTGGACAGGATCTCGTAGACCGCCACGGGCTCGCTGCCCACGACCCAGACGGCTCCCGGTCCGGCCTCGCCGTACGCCAGCCGCACCGCCGCGGCGGCCGTCGCGATGCCCGCGGTCCGCGCCAGCCGCTCGGTGAGCGACTCGCCGACCTTGCAGACCAGCGAGTCGGTGACGATGCCGGCCGCCACCATCGGCCCGTCGGCGACCACCGGCGCGCCGGCCGCGAGCGCGCCGACCGCCGCCTCGAGCCAGGGTTCGGAACAGACAAGATCATTTGCGTAACAAATGTCCGCGGTGCTGCCGATCACCTGCTCGGTCACGGCCCGGGTCAGCGGAGGAAGCCCGGCCAGGTCGACCCGGGAGCTCAGCGCGATGCGCTCCTGCTCAACCGGATCACCAGCGACCTCATCGCCACGCCTGTCCAGCTTGTCCCGCCAGATCACGACGTCGATATCCCCTCACCTGCCGTGTTGTCCGCCTGACCAGCGCCGGCGCGCGCGGCGGCCGCACCTTGAGTGCGGACGGCGGCCGGTCACGCTGGTCGCGCAGCGCAGCCACTTGACTACTGTCCGCCGACAGTTCAGCATGACACAGCGCCCGTCTGTCTGCCGCGGCATCGGCGCAGGCCGGCCGGATGATCCATCGGGACGCTCGGGGGGAAGCCGGCCGATACACTGGCGTGGCATCTCGGTGCCCGCTCAGGGCGATCTGGCCGAACAGCGCCGGGCGATCGCCGGGCACCCGAGGTGGCCAGGGGTGCGGGTTACGCACTCGGCTCATCGGATCGGCCGCGGGGCGGCAGCAAGCCGGCGGGCACGGTTCGGCGAACCGGTTCGTTCAACCTCAATAACAACAATCCGCCCAGATGACATCAACGCAGTCGGGCGCGAACCAGGCGAGGAGCGCAATTGGCGGGCGGGAGTCTGTCCCGGGTGCTCGTGACCGGCGGAGCCGGATTCGTCGGCAGGCGCATGGTTCGCGCGCTGCTCGACCAGGGTCACCAGGTCACCTCGGCCGACAAGCACGCGTCCGCCGACCCGGAGGTCCGCTCGGTCGTCGGCGACCTGTGCGATCCCGCCGTGATCGCGCGATCGGTCACCGGCGCGGACATCCCGGTCGAGCACGTCCCGCCGAAACCCGGCGAGATGCCGGCAGTCATCATCGATATCTCGGCCGCGAGGTCGCTGGGCTACCGGCCCGGTTACGACCTCAAGGCAGGCATCGCCACAGTGTGGCCAGAATTCTCGGAGACAGCCAAGTGACATCCCGCCAGAACAGTGCCGCCGCCAGCGAGGCCATCGACCACGAGGCGGTCGACGCCGCGGCCGTAGCGGCGTTCGCCACCCAGTACGGCGCGCGTGCCACCGCGTTGCCGCCACTGGCGGTCGTGATCGCGGCGTATAACGAGGAGGGCGCGATCGGCCCGGTCGTGGAGGCGCTGCCGCTGGTCGTCTCCGGTCTCGAGGTCGCCAAGATCGTGGTCTCCGACGGGTCGGCGGACGGAACCGTGAAGGAGGCCGACGCCGCGGGCGCGCTGGTCTGCGACGTGCCGGTAAACCGGGGCCAGGGCGCCGCGCTCAGGCTCGGCTACCGGCTGGCCCGCGCCGGCGGCGCGCAGTACATCGTGACGACCGACGCGGACGGCCAGTACAACCCGGCGGAGATCCCCGACCTGCTGGCGCCCATCCTGGCCGGCCAGGCTGACTTCGTGTCCGGCTCACGGACCCAGGGCAGCGAGGAGACCAAGGACCCGGTCCGCAAGCTCGGGGTCCGGGTGTTCGCCCTCACGATCAGCGTGCTGACCGGCCAGCGGGTCACCGACCCCTCGTTCGGGCTCCGCGCGATGCGGGCCGAGGTGACCGGGGCGGTGAGCCTCGAGCAGCCGCAGTACCAGGCGGCCGAACTGCTGATCGGCGTGCTCACTCACGGCTACCGGGTAACCGAGCGCCCGGCGACGATACACAAGCGCAAGGTCGGGCAAAGCAAGAAGGGCCACAACGCCCTCTACGGCCTGCACTTCGCGAGGGTCATCGGCGGGACCTGGTGGCGAGAGCGCCGCCGGGCAGCCGCCCGCTAACGCCGGGACCCGCCGCCGCACGGCAGCCTCCTGCTCACGCCGGGACTACCGCCGCGGCCGGCGCCGCTCATCGTCGGAGGCCGACACCGCGGCTCCGACCGGGGACAGCGACTCGGCCTCGACCGGCTCGGCCTTGCCGCCGCGCTCGGCGAAGAGCACGTAGTGGAAGATCAGGAACCTGCAGACGAAGGTCACGCAGTTGGCGAGGAAGTAAACGCCGCCGACGATGACAAAGTGCTTGAACCCCGTCGCTCCGAGTGACTTGGCGATGTGCAGCCCGAGCTTGGTGGCGACGCCGAGCACGACCCATGCGCCGGCGGAGACCAGCCAGAACGGGATGGTCTCGCGCAGCACGTTCGGCCTGCCCTTGCGCTGCCAGGCCCACCGGCTCATTAGGTAGCTCGCCAGCGCGCCGAGCGCGGCGGCGGACACACCCGAGATGCCGCCGGTCATGTCCAGCAGCTCGGTGAACAGGAACAGCGCTACCTCGCTGACGGCCAGGGAGACGGCCGCGACCAAGACGAACTTGCTGAACTGCCGGCCGAAGCTCGTTCTCAGCCGGTTGCCGATGCCGACAGGCAGCCTGTCGATGAGGTTTGGCATTGATGTCCTTGCTGCGCGCATGCATGCTGGTCAACAGACACGTATACAGTACGGGAGCCGGCTCGGCCCGATGTGGGAACGCACCGGAATGCGCACCCGCCTCGCCTCCGCCAGCAACCTGAGCCATCGCCCGGCTGAGGTTAGTACCCCGTGTGCGAGGGTTGATGCCAGGAGATCGCCGGCTTCGCAGGCGGGCGGCCGAGCCGCGCACCGGACCTCAGACGCAGACAGCGGGAGCGACAGTGAGAATCTTGGTACTCGGCGGTGACGGCTATCTCGGCTGGCCCACCGCACTGCACCTGTCCGAGGTCGGCCACGACGTCGCCGTGCTCGACAACTTCGCCCGCCGGGGCTACGACTTCGAGATGGGCACAGGCAGCCTGGTGCCGATCGAGACGCTGCAGTCCAGGATCCGGATCTGGCACGAGCTGACCGGACGCGAGATCGGCTGCTACGTCGGCGACCTGACCGACGCGGACTTCACCTACCACGTCGTGCGCGAGTTCCGGCCGGACGCCATCGTGCACTTCGCCGAGCAGCGCGCGGCGCCGTACTCGATGGTAGACCGCAAGCACGCGGTCTACACGCAGGTCAACAACGTCGTCGGCACGATGAACGTGCTGTACGCGATCGCCGAGCTCGACCCGCGCATCCACCTGGTCAAGCTCGGGACCATGGGCGCCTACGGCACGCCGAACATCGACATCGAGGAAGGCTGGATCGAGATCGAGCACAAGGGCCGCAAGGACCGCGTGCTGTACCCGAAGCGGCCGGGCTCGTACTACCACCTGTCCAAGGTGCACGACAGCCACAACATCGAGTTCGCCTGCCGGATCTGGGGGATCAGGGCGACCGACCTCAACCAGGGGGTCGTGTACGGTCAGCAGACGCCGGAGACGGCCAGGGACGACCGGCTCGCCACCAGGTACGACTACGACGCGGTCTTCGGCACCGTGCTGAACAGGTTCGTGATCCAGTCCGTGATCGGCGAGCCGCTCAGCGTCTACGGCAACGGCAGCCAGGTCCGCGGCATCATCGAGATCAGGGACACGGTCCGCTGCCTCCAGCTGGCCTGCGAGAACCCGGCCGATCCCGGCGAGTTCCGGGTTTTCAACCAGATGACCCAGTCGCTGTCGATCAGCCAGATGGCCGAGACGATCGCCAGGGTGAGCCCGGAGAAGGTGACGATCGAGCACCTGGCCAACCCGCGGGTCGAGGAGGAAGGGCATCACTACAACGTGGTGCACTCCGGCCTGGTCGAGCTCGGCCTGGACCCGCACCTGCTGTCCGACACGCTGCTCGAGTCGCTGTTCGAGATCACCAAGCGATTCGCGCACCGGGTCAGGCCAGAGGCCATGATCCCGACCATCGACTGGCGCAGGTCGGCGAGCCAGATCGGCCTGTAGCCGCCCGGCCGCGGCGGCGCTCAGCCGGCCAGCCTGACCGGCCTGGTCCAGGTCGCGCCCCTGAGCGAGGCGGTCCACAGCCCGCCGCGCCGCCCGGGCCAGAACACCCGCAGCGGCGCGCCCGAGCTGCCCACCGCCGCGAACGGCGCAGAGGCGAGCGAGCTGAGCCGCAGCGGGACGGGCCTCTTCCACTCGACGCCGTTCCAGCCGTGCCCGAGCCGGTGCCTGATATAGGTGAGCCGGTCCCCCGCCCCCCGCCACAGCACGTGCACGGTCCGGTCCGCGGTCGCCGGCCACGGCACAGAGCGGACCCGCCCGCCCAGGTCCCGCGGCCCGAGCCAGCCGGTGCCCGGCCGGTAGAAGCCCTCCCAGACGTAGGAGTTCCCCGACCCGTGCCAGTAGACCTGGATGCCGCCGCCCGCCTGGGCGGTCGCCTGCGGCTGGCCGCCGAGCGGGCCCATGCCCAGGCTGCGCGGCGCCGACCAGCGGCCGAGCAGACCGCGCCGCACGCACCACAGGCTGGCGTCCCGCCCCTTCCACAGCACGGTCGTGGTGCCGGGAGACGACACGACGGGGGCGGGCACGGAGGCCAGGTCCCCGCCGAGGCCCTGCGGACCAAGCCAGCCCGCGCCGGGCAGGTACTGGCCGTGCCACAGGTGGTCGTCGGCCGACCCGTGCCAGAACACGTCGATCACGCCGCCGGGCTGGGCGACCGCTCGCGGGGCCGAGCCCAGTACCCCCATGATCGACAGCCGGCGCCTGCCTACCCGCTTGCCGTCAGGGCGGTACGAGTCCATCCACAGGTAGCCGGAGGCGCCCACGTAGAAGACGTCCACCGTCGAGCCGGCGTAGACGACCGACGGCGCCGAGGACGGCGCCGCGCCGGTACGGGACGGCCTCGACCAGCCGCCCTTGCCCGTCCACCGGTCCAACCAGAGCCGGTCACCGCCGGCGCGGTAGAACAGGTCGACCGAGCCGTCGGGCAAGGTCACCGCCGATGTCGCCTCCGATGTCGCGAACGGCGCGGGCAGGCGCACGTCCAGGTAGTCCTTGTCGATATTGATCGCATGCCCGCCGTACCGCTGCGTGACGTTGCCGCTGAACTGGTGAATGCGCCGCAGATGCCACTGGCCGGCTCGCAGATTCCGGTCCCTGGTGCTCGCGGATCCGTTCCACAGGGCATCGTAGATGACGTTCGGCATCGCGTACCTGCCCCCGGAGTAGTGCCTGGACAGGTCGACGATGCCGGAGTCCGAGCTGCTGTAGACGCCCGAGGAGTAGCGGAGCCGGCGCAATTGGCGGGTCCAGGCGGACAGGAACCGCAGGGCCGAGATCCGGCTGCCGCGACGGTATGCCTCCATGTCGTAGTAGATCGGCGTCCAGCGTCCGAAGCCGAGCCGACGTGCCTGCGCAACGGCGTCGCGCGCGGCCGCCGCCCCCTGCCTGACCGGGGCGCGCAGCTCCCCGAACGCCGCCTGAGGTCCCGCGTACAGCGGGATGAAGCGCCACCCGGCCCGTGCCTCGTCGCGCACCCAGGACTGGCTCAGGTTCGGCTGGGCGCACGCCCGGTCTGCGCCGCCGATGTAGATGCCGATCGCACGGTACGGGGACCGGTGCCGCCAGGCCCGCATGGATGACCTGCTCGGCGCCGTGCAGGCATCGAATCCGAGCCCGCGGAAGCTGGCTACCGCGGTCGGCAGCGGCGGCGCCGGCATCCGGTGCCGCATCCGGCGGGACCGGCGCCCGGCCCGCCCGACCTGGCCGGCCCGCCCGGCCTGCCCGGCCCGCCCGGCCCGCCCGGCCTGGCCAGCCTGCCCGGCCGACGACGCCCAGCCGTCGGCGTGCCCTGGTCCGCCCGCTGCCGCGTCCGGACGCCGGCCGGCCTGCCGCGCCGAGACGGCGCCCGCCGCGGGCCTGGCCGCGTCGGGCCGAGCGATCCCCGGCACCGGAAGCGACGCGCTGGCGAGTATGCGGTAGATCACGCTCGGATCGGTGCGGAACGTCGCGAAGATGGCGATACCCGGGGCGCGGGCCGTGACCTGCCGCGCGACCGCGTTCTCCGCCGAGGACCGCGCGACTCTGACCGGACCGGGCCGGATCAGCATCGACTCCGTGGTGCCGAGCAGCCAGCTCGGGCAGAACTCGTCGCCGCGCACGGCCCCCAGGTAGATGGCGTGCTGGTCGAACCTTACACAGCCAGGCGAGCGTCCGCGATCATCGATGACGGGCCATGACCGCGGGACCAGGAAGGCATAGCCGCGATACCTGACCGTCTTCATGGCCAGGTGTTTGATGAGCAGGCGCGACGCGGCCTGCATGGCCCGGCCCGCCTGGCCGGTCGCGGGCTGGCCGGTCGCGGGCTGGCCGGTCGCGGGCTGGCCGGTCGCAGGCTGGCCGGTCGCAGGCTGGCCGGTCGCGGGCTGGCCAGAGCCCAGGGACATCAGCGCGCAGAGAACCGCGACGGCGAATCTCCCGCCGGTCATGACGAATGACGTCCTCCCCCGTGCGGCCGCGGCCGGCCCGATAAACGGACTCCCTCGTCAAGCCAGCGGCCGTGCGCGTCATTTGCCGAGTTGCCATAACCGATATTGCCAATGCATTGCTTATGGCTAACGCGACATTTACAATTCCGGTGATCCGGAAATGAGATTAGTAGCCGAGCCCTTTTTCGCTAAAGCGACGCGCCGGAAAGGAGCCGGAAAGGAGCCAGCTCGCAATGTCCGCGTGAGCCGCATGCCGCCACCCGGGACATCGGAGATGCGAGTACGGAACGAACCGGAGAATCAAGGAGTTGGGGGGACACTCAGGGCGTCGAATCGGCCAAGACGCGCCCGGCGTCCGGGCCGAGGCCGCCCGAGCCGGACTAGCGGCTGCCCCTGGTAAGCAGCCATCGGTCGGCGGCGGGATCGTGGCACAACCGGTAGGTACTCGGCGGCACGTTCCGCCCGGCGGCCGCCGTCACCCGCCAGCACCGCAGTTTCACCGGCTCGGCCGCCTGGCCACGATCGGCTCGACGCCCGCCGGACGGCGGTGACGGCACCTCGGGCTCGGGAGCAGGTCGCTCGAGAATCGACAGCACCGTATAGAGCCGTTCTCGCCAGACGAATCTGGCTGGACGCTCGTTGATCAGCCAGACTTCCACCGGCTCCGATCGCACCCCGCTCACCACTGCTCCCTGCGTGCGCGTCCCTGCGGTCCCGGGCGAGGGCCGGTCCCGCCTGGCCAGGTCCGCAGACCCGGCCAGGCTGGGCACCCGCGGCGCTGCTGCGGACTCCTCGCTCCGTCGGCTACCCAGGGGAAGACAGGCAGCTACGCTTAGTTCGAAAATATATTCGATCACAGTGGAATGCAAGAGCCAATCGGAGAAATGGCGTTCGTCATTAGCCGGGCCAGCAGGGCTTCCCGGTCGTGCTGCCTCGGTCAGGGCAGCGAGGCTTCCCGGTCGTGCTGCCCGCCGTGGTCAGGGCAGCGGGGCGAATCCCGGCATCGGGAAGCCGGCCATCAGGTCACGCACCTGCCCGGCGATCCGGTCGATAACCGCGTCGTCCTGCTTGGCCGCGGCGGTGACGGCCTCGTCCATCCAGGCAGCGACCTGCGGCATGTGCCCTTCGGTCAGCCCTCGGGTGGTGATCGCCGAGGTGCCGATGCGCAGCCCGGACGGGTCGAAAGGCTTGCGCGGGTCGAACGGCACGGTGTTGTAGTTCACCTCGATGCCGGCCCGGTCCATCGCCCTGGCGGCCGGCTTGCCGCCGATCTCCTGCGGGGTCAGGTCGATCAGGATCAGGTGGTTGTCGGTCCCGCCGGAGACCAGGTTGTAGCCGCGTTCGGTCAGCGCGGCGGCCAGCGCCTTGGAGTTGGCCACGATCTGGTGCGCGTAGGTCCTGAACTCCGGTGCCGCCGCCTCCTTCAGCGCCACCGCGATCGCCGCGGTGGTGTGGTCGTGCGGGCCGCCCTGCAGGCCGGGGAATACCGCCTTGTCGATCGCCGACGCGTGCTCCGCGGTCGACATGATCATGGCCCCGCGCGGGCCGCGCAGGGTCTTGTGCGTCGTCGTCGTGATCACGTCCGCGTGGCCGACCGGCGTGGGGTGCGCACCGCCCGCGATCAGCCCGGCGATGTGCGCGATGTCGGCCACCAGAACCGCGCCAGCCTCGGCCGCGATCTCGGCGAAGGCGGCGAACTGGATCGCGCGCGGTATCGCCGTGCCGCCGCAGAAGATGATCTTCGGCCGTTCGTTCCTGGCCAGGTCGCGCACCTCGTCCAGGTCGATCCGGCCGGTGTCGGCGCGGACGCCGTACTGCACCGAGCGGAACCACTTGCCGGTGACCGAGACCGGCCAGCCGTGGGTGAGGTGACCGCCCATCGGCAGCGACATGCCCATCACGGTGTCGCCCGGGCTCGCGAACGCCAGGTAGACGGCGAGGTTCGCGGGCGACCCCGAGTACGGCTGCACGTTGGCGTGGTCCACCCCGAACAGGTCCTTGGCCCGCTGCACGGCGATCGTCTCGACCGGGTCGATGAACTGCTGGCCCTCGTAGTAGCGGCGGCCGGCATACCCTTCCGAGTACTTGTTGGTCAGCACCGAGCCGCTGGCCTCCAGCACCGCCGTCGAGACGTAGTTCTCCGACGCGATCATGCGGAGCTTCGTGAACTGGCGGCTGGCCTCGGCCTCGATCAGTTCGGCGATCTGCGGATCGGTGCTCGCGACGTGCGGGACCGGCGGCTGATGCATGGATTCCCTCCCTGGTCGCGACCCTACCCGGCCGCGGGCGGGCCAGGAGCGCGGAAGCCAATGCCGCCGCAATCTGGTGCCCTTTCATGATGCAGGAACAGACCAGCACCCGTACATCCGGGCCGCAGGCCGGCCTCGCACACGCCGTCGGCCGCCGGCCCACCCGGGCCAACTTGGTGATCGTGGATGATTATCTACACATGTGCGGAGAATCATCCACGATCATGGAAAACGCCCGGCAGGGATGAGGATGTTGGTGGCGTATGGCCGGTTTAGGCCGTTGTGGGGAGGCCGGTTACCCTGCGGGAGGGTGCACGGGCGGCTCCCCGGCGCCGCGGGCGCCGCGACACCACCCTCGAAGCCGACATACCGGACGGAGCGGGATGCGCATCGGGCAGATTGCCATCGATGTCGCGCCGTTGCGTGAGGGCAGGGACTTCCGGCTGCTGTTCACCGGCCGGTTCGTCTCGATGGCGGGCAACGCGGTCGCCATGACGGCTGCCGACTGGCAGGTCTACGGCCTGACCAGGTCGTCACTTGCCGTCGGCATGCTGACGCTGGCCGACAGCGCGGGGATGTTCGCCGGGCTGCTGGCCGGGGGAATGCTGGCCGACCGGCATGACCGCCGCACGCTGATGGTCGCCAGCCGGGCGCCGCTGGCCGTGCTCGCGGCGCTGCTGATGGTCAACAGCCTCCTGCCGCATCCCGCGCTCTGGGCCATCTATGTCCTCGTGCTCCTGGTCGGGGCGCTGTCCGGGCTCGGGTCTCCGGCCTCGACCGCCGCCGTTCCCGGGCTGGTCGGACCGGACCGGCTGGCCGCCGCGGCGGCGCTCAACGCGATGGGCAACCAGCTCGGCAACCTGGGCGGCCCGGCGCTGGCCGGCGCGCTGATCGCCGGACCCGGCCTGGCCTCGTGCTACGCCATCGACGCTGCCTGCTTCGCCGTCTTCGGGCTGACCGTGTGGTTCATCAGGCCGCTGCCGCCGACGGTCCGCGCCGGACGGCCCGGGCTGCGGTCGATGGCCGAGGGCCTGCGCCACGTCAGGCACAACGCGGTCGTCGGCGGCATGCTGGCCGTCGACACCAGCGCGATGATCTTCGGAATGCCGTCGGCGCTGTTCCCGGCGCTCGCCCGCGAGCATTTCCACGGCGGCGCAGCGACGTTCGGACTGCTCGCCGCGGCTCCCGGGCTTGGCGCGATGCTCGGCGCCGCGACCAGCGGCTGGACGGGCAGGCTCAGGCGGCCGGGAGTCGTGGTGATCTGGGCCGGACTGGCCTGGGGCGTCGCGATCATCGGGTTCGGGTTCAGCGGCAGCCTGGCGATCGCGCTGGCGTTCCTCGCCGTGGCCGGGATGGCGGACCTGATCTCCGAGGTGCTCCGCAACGCACTGCTGCAGCACTACACCCCCGATGAGCTGCGCGGGCGGGTCTCCAGCCTCTACCTCGCCCAGGTCACCACGGCCCCGTCGCTCGGCAACGTCGAGGCCGGGCTGGTCGCGCAGCTGTTCACGGTCGGCATCTCCGTGGTCAGCGGCGGCCTCGCGTGCGTGGCTGGCGCGCTGGTGCTCGGAGCGGTCAACCCTGCGCTGCGCCGGGCGACCCTGGCCAGGCCGCGTGACGGTGACGGTGACGTCGGCGGCGGCGGCGAGCTTGGCAACGGCCTGGCCGCCGAGGCGCAGGCCCCGGCCTGACCTGCTCGCCCGGGCTGGCGCACTCGTCGGCGTCCGTCAGGCGCGGCGGCGCCAGCGGGCGGCGCGCCGGTCGGCCAGCACCTGGCGGACCACGTTACGGCCGGGGATCCCGGTGACGCCGCCGCCGCCGTGCGTTGACGAGCCGGCCTGGTACAGACCCCGTAGCGGGGTGCGCAGGTCCGCGTATCCGGCGGCCGGCCTGGCGTGGAACATCTGTCCCATGGTCAGCTCGCCGTGGAAGATGTTGCCGCCGACCAGGCCGTACTCCTCCTGCATCTGGTGCGGGCCGATCACCTGGCGGTGCAGGACGGACTCGGCGAACCCGGGCGCGACCTCGTCCATCCTGGTGATCACCCGGTCCGCGTACTGCTCGATCTCACCCTCGTCCGGCTGGTCGGCGAAGCTGTGCGGCACCCACTGGGTGAACATGGACATGACGTGCTGGCCGGCCGGCGCCAGCGAGTCGTCGAACACGCTCGGGATGCAGATGTCGGCGAACGGCACCGAGGACGGGCTCCCGGCCACCGCCTCCTGGAAGGACGTCTCGATCTCCTCGAGGCTCTCGCCCAGCACGATGGTGCCGCCGTGCACCTGCGGGTCGAAGGTGGGGTGGCTGGCGAAGAGCGGCAGCCGGTCGAGCGCCAGGTTGATCTTGACAGTGCCGCTCCTGCTCTGCCAGCCGCGGATGTCGGCGACGAAGCCGGCCGGCAGGACGGCAGGATCGACCAAGCGGAGAAACGAAATCGTCGGATGCACTGTCGTGACGACGGTGCCCGCCGGCACGTGCTCGCCGGTGGCCAGGTCCACGCCGGTCGCCCGGCCGGCCCGGGTCGTGATGGCTGCGACCTCGGTACCGGTCCTGATCTCGGCCCCGAAACCCCGTGCCGCGGCGGCCAGCGCCGCGGTGACCGCGCCCATGCCGCCGCGCGGGAAGCCCCAGGCCCCGGCCTGGCCGCCGGTATCGCCGATGTGGTGGTGCAGCGTGACGTACCCGGTGCCGGCTGACCTGGGACCAGCCCACATGCCGATGACGCCGGATACCGAGAGCAGGCCGCGCAGCGCGTCGCTGCTGAAGTACTGGTCGAGCAGGTCGGCGACGCTACCGGTGAGCAGCCTGGTGATGTCAACCGCCAGCCTGGTGTCGACCTTGCGCAAATGCCGCAGCAGCAGTCCCTGGCCGAGCAGGTCGCGCGGGTGCCGCGACCCCAGCTTCGGCGGGATCTCGCCGAGCAGCGGCCCGAGGATCGCCCCGATCCTGGCCAGCCTGGCCTCGTAGCGGTCGTACTGGTCGGCGTCGGGCCTGGAGAACCTGGCGATCTCCGCGTGCCGCTGCGCCGGGTCGGGCGGCAGCCGCAGATACCGGCCGTCGGTCCGCGGCGCGAAGTACGGACCCTGCGGGTACACCTGGTAGCCGTGCTGGTCCAGCCGCAGGTCGCGGACGAGGCCGGGCGGGAGCAGCGAGACGACGTAGGACAGCGAGGTGATCGTGTACTGCGGCCCGAACGGATGCTCGCTGACTGCCGCGCCGCCGACGATCTCGCGCCGCTCGCAGACCAGCGTACGCAGTCCGCTGCGCGCGAGGTAGGCGGCGGCGACCAGGCCGTTGTGGCCACCGCCGACGATCGCCACGTCAAACTCGGCCGTCATCAGCCATGCGCTCCATCCGAAAGCGGAAAAAAGCCAGCATATGACCTGAGCAAGTCTTCCTCGATCAGGGGCGGGCGCTTGTCCCCGCACGTGTCCTGCGCCCGCGGGCAACGGCATGCCGGGGCGGGCGTCCCCGGCGCCTCGCGCCCGGGCGCCGCGACCAGCGATACCCGGCTACACCCACATCCGGTCGTAGTAGCTGTAGGTCTCCGAGCGGTACTGATAGTTGCTGACCCGCTGCGAGACGCCGGCCAGGAATTCGGTAGCGGCGAGGAAGATAAACGGCGGGTCGTCGCCGACGATCTGCTGGATCTTGGCGTACAGCTGGTTGCGCGAGACCGGGTTGAAGTCCGCGGCCGCCTGCTTGGCCAGCCGGTCGACCTGGGAGTTGGAGTAGCCGCAGTAGTTGGCCGAGGCCCTGGTCGTATACAGCGCGTCGACCTCGTCCGCCGCGGTCGGCTGCACCATGTACCACCGGTCGGTGGACATCTGGAGCCTGGTGCTGCCCTTCTGCTCGGCGCACTTCAGGCTGTACAGCGCGTTGGCGTCGACCTGGTTCAGCGTCACATCCACGCCGACGGCCCCGAGCTGCTGCTGCACGACCTTGGCGATATCAGGGAACGGCGGGTCGGCCGAGACGGTGAGCGTGACCGAGAAGCCGTCCTTGTAGCCGGCCTTCGCCAGCAGCTGCCTGGCCCCGTGCGGGTCGTAGCCGTACGGCTCGAACGTCCTGGTGAAGTCGGACAGATGGTTGGGGAACGGCGCACCCCACGGCGTGCTGGTGCCGTAAGTGATCTTGCCGACCGCCTCCTTGTCGATCGCCCAGTTCATCGCCTGCCTGACCGTGCGGCTGCCGAACGCGGGAACCCCTGAGGGGTACATGGTGAGGTAGAGGTTCCCCGGCGACGACGTGGGGTGTGCGAGCGGCCTGAGCGTCGGGCTGGCCAGCACCTGGCTGGCCCCGGACGGCGGTATGCCGTCGCCGATGATGTCGACGTTGCCGTGCTCGAGCTGGAGCAGCTCGAGCTGTGCGTCCACGCCCCAGTGATACTCGACGGCGTCCAGGTAAGGCAGCCCGGCGTAGAAGTAGTCGGGGTTGCGCTCAAACCGCGCCGTCTGCGCCGCGGAGTCGTACGAGGTGATCTTGAACGGCCCGTAGCCGACCGGGGTCTGGCCCCACGCCTTGCCGAGCCTGGCGACCTCCTCGCTCGGCACCGGCGCCGCGATGGGCAGCGTGAGCGCGTTGAGCACGGTGAAGTCCGGTGCGGTCAGGTGCATGATCAGGGTGCTGTCGCCGTTGACCTCGACGCCTTCGAGCAGGGTGGTCTTGCCCGACATGACGTCGGCCGCGCTGACGACCGATGAGAAGTAGCTCGCGCCCCACGACTGCGTATTGGGGGCGAGCAGCCGTTCCCAGGCGTACTTGAAGTCGCCCGCGACGATCTTGCTCCCGTTGTGGAACTTGACGTCGGGCCGGATCCGGAACGTCAGCGTGGTGCGGTCCTGGCTGATGACCGGATGGCCGGCGGCCAGGTTCGGCACCGGGCCACCGGACTGCTCGTCGTAGGCCATCAGCGACCCGAAGTAGACCAGCTCGGTCAGGCAGTCCCAGGCGGTGAGGTTCTCGCCGATGGCCGGGTCGAACGAGTCGGGCGGATCGACCCAGGCGACCTTGACCGTGCCGCCGCGACGGCCGCCGGAGACCGGCTGCGGCCCCGGCACGTGCTCTTTTATCTGGATGCCGGTCTTGCGGTTCAGGCCGTAGCCGGTCCCGCCCGACGAGCACGCCGCCAGCAGCGGGCCAGCGGCACCGACCGCGCCGACCGCGCCCGCCGCTCCGGTCAGGCGCAGGAAACCGCGCCGGTCAAGCCGGCCGCCCCGGCCCGGCGCGGCGCGCCAGGCCGCCGGTGCCGCGGGTCGCTGTGGTCTGCTGCGCTGCGTCATGAGCTATTCGCTTCCTCGGCGTTCGGTGTCCATACCGGGGCGTGCGGCCACGTACCGGCCCACCTCGGCGCTCGGCTGCTCAGGCGGTTGACCAGGTCCCAGAAGGTCACCGCGTCGCTGGGGTCGAAGTCCGGCCTGGCTATCTCGTACGGGTGGAACAGGAAGTCGCAGACGACGGTGATACGCCCCGCCGCCGGCGGCCATACGGTGAACGCCGCCACAGGGTCGGCGGAAAGACTTTCCATCAGATTCGGCAGCACGAGCTCGCCGGAATGGCGAGTCCGCTCGGCCTCGGACAGGCCAGCGAACGGCAGTCGCGTGGTGGTTCCCGTTGCCGTAAATGTGTGGGCACCGTCCCGGTGCTGCACTCCCGCTTCCCAGTCCACGTCACCGCCGTCCCCGGCGTTCGCGGCGACCTCGTAGCGCAGTCGGGCCGCGGCCCGCAACCCGGTCAGCGGGCAGGCGGCCAGCCGGCCGAGGACCGCCCCGAGCGGGTCGGGCAGCGACGGTCCGGCGGCCGGCCGCGCCATTCCCGCCGCTTCCGGCCGGCGTCGCCCTCCGCGTCTGCACCGCTGCCTCCCTTGTCCGGTCGGAATATATCGGCATTGCCCAATCAAAAGTCGTCACTCATCCGAATACGTCCGCCGGCCACTCGGTGGTCAGGTGGACCCTGGTCCGCGACGACAGCGGCACGGCGTCGATCTCCTGGCGCGGCACCGCCGGGAGCGAGTACCCGTGGGGCAGGGTGGTCGACGAGGAGTACCTGAGGTACGAGGTCGCCGACGACCGGCCCGCCGACGCGTCCGCGCGCGGTGCGGCGAGGACGGAGGTGCACCTGCCGGACCGGCTGCTGGTCTTCGGCTCGACGCTCGACCTGGACGGGGACGCCGAGTCGCTGCGCTACCGGTTCAGGCGCGAACTGCGGCACGACGGCGTGCTCATCCGCGAGCGCAGCTGGGAGCGCCGGTTCCGCCGCGACGGCCACTGACCACGGGCCTGGCACGGACCACGGGGCTAGTCAGTAACTCAAGGCGAAGACTTTGCGTCAATACGAGCCGCAAAGTCTTCGCCTTGCCGCAAACCCTTCGCGTTGCGCGGATCCGGGAGCCGACTCAGTCGGCCGGCCCGGCCTGCGCCGGTATATGGGGCGGGCCGCGCCGGCCGGCGGACGAGCGCGGGCGGCCGACGCGCAGGTAAAGCGCGGGCAGCACGAACAGGTTGAGCAGCGTGGAGGTCGCCAGGCCGCCGAGTATCACCACCGCCATCGGGAACTCGATCTCCTGGCCGGGCCGGTTGCCGAAGAAGACGAGCGGCGCGACCGCGAGCGCCGTCGCCAGCGCGGTCATCAGGATCGGCGAGAGCCGCTCGCTCGCGCCGCGCATGACCAGCCCGACGCCGAACGGCTCGTGCTCGAACTCCTCCAGGTGCCGCCAGTGGCTGAGCATGAGGATCCCGTTGCGCGCCGCGATCCCGAGCACGGTGAAGAACCCGACCAGCGCGCCGAGCGTGATCGTGCCCAGGCCCGCCCAGGCCGTGAGCACCCCGCCGACCAGGGCCATCGGCAGGGTCAGGAACTCCAGCAGCGAGATCCGCCAGGCCTGGAACGCCGCCTGGAGCAGCAGCAGGATGACGACGAGCGCGGCGATCCCGTAGTACAGCAGCCGCCGCTGCGCGGCGGCCCGCTCGGTCGCCTCGCCGAGCAGGACCGTGGTGTACCCGCGCGGGAACCGCACGCTGGCCAGCGCGGCATGCACGGCGGCGGTGACCGAGCCGAGATCATGGCCGCTCACGTTGGCGTCGACCTCGGTGTCACGCTGGCCGTTCTCGCGGAAGACCGAGCTGGGGCTCGGCCTGATCGCGATCGAGGCGACCTTCCCGAGCGCGACGTGCCCGCCGCCGCGCGTGTCGATCAGCAGCGACTTGAGCTCGGTGAGGTTCGTATGGGTCGCCGGGGTGCTCCACAGCGAGACCGTGAAGATCCGGCCGTGGGCGGGGATCTCGGCGACCGGCTCGCTCGCCATCAGGATCGCGGCCGCGCGGCGGACGGTGCCGGGCGAAAGCCCGTACCGCTTGGCGACGGCTGCCTTGACGGTGACGTCGGCCTCGGGAATGAACTCCAGCGGGGCCGGCTGCACGTCGACCAGGCCGCGGATGTGCGCCAGCGCGCGGGTGACCTCGTTCCCCAGCCGCTCGAGCACGACCAGGTTCGGGCCGTAGATCCTGACGGCCAGGTCCTCGGTCGTCCCGTTGCTGATCACCTCGTCGATGCGCTCGTGCAGGTACGTCTGGACGTCCGAGAACGCGCCCGGGTGGCCGGCCGCCACGGCCCGCACCGAAGCGAGCACCTTGGCGTAGTCGGCGCCCGGCTGGAGGCTGATCCAGTTCTCGGAGAAGTTCACTCCCGACACTTCCTCGCCGAGCCTGGCCTGGCCGATGTGCGAGCCCACGTGCCGGATCCCCGGAATGGCGAGGAGTTCGTGCTGGACGTCGGTGACCTGGCGGTCCTGCTCGCCCACCGAGGTGCCCGGCTTGGTCACGAAGTGCATGAGGAAGTCGGGCTCCTTGAAGCTGGGGAACAGGTCGGATCCGAGCCTCGGGTACAGCACGACGCCCGCCGCGATGGCGACGACCGCGGCCAGGAACGACCACTTCGGCGCCTTCAGCAGCGGCGCGAGCAGCGCCGCGTAGCCGCGCTTGAGAACCCGCATCAGCGGCGGGTCACCAGGACAGAGCCTGGCCCTGGCCAGCAGGACCAGCGCGAGCGCCGGCGTGACGGTCAGCGCGACCACCATCGAGGCAAGGACCGCCAGGCCGTAAGCGAGCGCGAGCGGCTCGAAGAACGCGCCGGTCAGGCCGCCCACGATCATGACCGGGATCACGGCGACGATGTTGATCAGGGTCGCATAGAAGATCGCGATGCGGACCTCAAGCGACGCCGCCAGCACCAGGTGCAGCGGGGTGATCCGCCGCCCGCCGGCCCGCCAGGCGCGCAGCCGCCTGGTGATGTTCTCCATGTCGATGATCGCGTCGTCCACCACGACGCCGACGGACACGGCGAACCCCGCGAGGATCATCGTGTTGATCGTCGCGCCGGTCGCGTCGAAGACGATCGCCGCGGCCGCCAGCGACAGCGGGATCGCCAGCAGGCTGACGAAGGCTGCCCGCCACTGGAACAGGAACGCGAACAAAACGAAGACCACGAGGATGCAGCCGAGCAGCACCGACAGCCCGAGGTTGTGGATGGCCAGTTCGATGAAGGTGGCCTGGCGGAAGATGTGCGTGTCAACCTTGATGCCGGACAACCCGGGCGACAGGGCGGCCAGCGCCTTCGTGACCCCGGCGGTGACCTGGAGCGTGTTCGCCCCTGGGAACTTCTCGATGACGAGCATCAGACCCGGCCCGCCGTCGATCACGGCATCGCCGACCAGCGGCGGATACCCCCAGCCCACGTGCGCCGCCTGACGCAGGCGCACGATCCCGCTGGTCCGGTCGGCGATCGGCACGCCGCCCATCGCGCCGGGAGTCTGGATCGGCTGGATGCTCCGCACGTACAGGCGCTCGGCCCGGCTCTGGACGAAGCCGAGGGATCCGACCGCCGCGCCGCTGGTGTATTTCAGCTCGCCGGTATCGACGGAGTCGGCCGTGGTCGACAACAGCTGGTCGAGGGTGATCTTGTGCGCCGCCATCGCCGCCGGGTCGGCCTCGACCATGACCTGCTTCTGGCGCTCGCCCCAGATCGCCACGTTGGCGACGCCCGGCACGTTCATCAGCCGCGGGCGGATCGTCCACTGCGCGATCGTCGACAGGTCGACCGGCGAGACGGTGCTCGAGGTGAGCCCGATCTGCATGACGCGGCTGGTCGCGGACACGATCGGGTACATCTGCGGAGGGTCGCACCAGGTCGGCAGCGTGGGAGAGGTGGTCTGCAGGCGCTCCTGGACGAGCTGGCGGGCATGCAGGTAGTACGTGCCTTGGCGGAAGTACAGGAAGATCGCCGACAGCTGCGGCTCGGAGTCCGAACGGATGTCGTATACCCCGGGAACGCCCTGCAGCGCCGCCTCGAGCGGCACGGTGGTCAGGGACTCCACCTCGGTCGGCGACAGGCCGAGACACGCCGTCTGGATCTCGACCGAGACCGGCGCGAACTCGGGGAACACGTCGATCTTCTGGTGCCCGAGCGTCTGGACGCCGAAGAACATCGCCGCGGCGGCGAAGCCGATGACCAGATACCGGAACTTCAGGCTGGTCGCGACGATCCAGCGCACAGCTCACCTCCCCCGCCACTCGCCCGCGCCGTGCCCGCCGGCTGTCTCACGTCTTGACCCCGACGCCGTTCTGCACGCCGAGTAGTTCCTCGGCACCGACCGTGACGACCTGCTGGCCGGCTGTCAGGCCTTGCGTAACAAAGACCTCGTCGCCACTGATGTGCAGGACGGTGATGAAGTACCTGGTGAAGGTCAGGGGCGCCGTCTTGACGTAGGCGACGGCGCGGCCGTCCGGCTCGTACAGCAAAGCGCCGAACGGCATCACGACGGTCTTGCCGGTGGCCGCTGACGGCGCGGTCTTGATGCCGATTCCCCGCGCCCCGAGCGGTGTCAGCACCACGCTGCGGGTGTGCCCGGTCTGCTCCATCCTGGCCGGCGGTCTCTGGCGTCCCGCTGCGGCATGCGACCTGGCGCAGCCGGCCAGGCAACCGGAACCGATCGCCGCGACGGCCAGTGCCGCCACGAGTTGTTTGCGGGTCATGGGAACCGACCGTCCCTCCTACGCTTGCCTCCCGGCCGGCGGCTGCGCCCACGCCAGCTCGAGGACGTCCGTTTCCTCGCCGGCCGAGGGAACCTCGGCCGGCGGGCCGGCGGCCAGGCAGGCGGCGGGGAGCAGCAGCAGGTTCACCGCCACGGCGACCACGAGGCCGCAGACGATCACGATGGCGGCGGCGTGCACGAGTTCGGTCCCCGCGGTGTCGCCGAGGACGATGAAGGGCGCCAGGATGCAGGCCGTGACCACCGCGGAGGTGATCAGCGGTGCGGCGCACTCGCCGGTGCTGGTCACGAGCGTCCCCGCGGTCAGCCCGCCGCGGCCGCCGCAGTGCCGGTCGCGAATCCGGCTGGCGACCGAGATGGCCTGGCGCAGCGCGATCACGAGCACGCCGAGGACGCCGGCTGCCGCGTCAAGCGAGGTCGCCCCGAGGCCGAACGCCACGAGCGCCGCGACGGCGGCCGGCGGTATCAGGGCCGCGAGCGCGATCAGGGCCAGCCGCCAGCTTCTGAGCACCGCCTGGATGATGAGCAGCAGGCCGAGCAGGGCGGCGACCAGGTAGCTGACGAACAGAGTCCTGGAGATTCCGCCGGTGCCGGTGCCCACGATCTCGGCGTGGTACTCGAGCGGGAACCTGATGCCCGCCAGCTTGCCGGCCACGGCGGCCCGCACCGCGCCGGGGTCACCGCCGGTGATCGGGGCGGTCACGTCGAGGTACGGCGACATCGCCTGGTGCTTGATGTCTTCAGGCTCTGGCGCGACGGTTATCTTCGCGACGTCACCCAGCCGTACGTGGCCGCCGTTGCCCGCGTCGATCAGCATGTTCTCGAGGCTGGTCAGGTTGGCGCGGTCGGCGGGCTGTGCCCGAACGGTCACGTCGAAGACCTTGTCGTTCTGGAAGAAGTTACCGACCGTCAGGCCGAGCAGCAGGGTCGCCGCCTCGCGCCGGATCTCGCCTGGGGTCAGGCCGTGCAGCTTGGCCTGGAGCAGGTTCACCTCGACATTGATCTGGGGCTGGCGGGCCGGCATCTGGACATGCGAGGCGCGCACGCCCGGGACGCCGGATATCGCGGCCCGCACCTGGCCCGCCAGCCTGGTCAGCCGGTCCAGGTCGGGGCCGTACACGCGGACGACGAGGTCGTGCGGCGGGGCGGCCAGTGCGCCGCGCAGGCTGGCGTTCTCGTAGGTGCCGACGCCCGCCCGCATGCCGGGCGTGCCGTCCACGACCGCCCGGACGGCCGCCACCGTCGCGCCGTAGTCGGCGCCCGGCCTGACCGTGACCCAGATCTGGCCCGAGTTGGTGTTGGCAAGCTGGTCGGAGGTCACCGCACGGCCGAGCGTGGCGCCGACGTCCTGCACGCCGGGCAGCGCGAGCAGCGCACGGTCGGTCCGCGCGGTAACGCGAGTCAGCTCGGACAGCGACATCCCGGGCGGACCGGTCCAGCGGACGACCAGGTCGCGGTCGGCGAACGACGGCGCGGCGGGATGCAGCCGCGGCACGACCAGGGCCAGGCCGGCCAGGCCGACCGCGCACGCGGCCGCGAGCCCCCAGGCGCGCAGGTTCAGCGCCTGCCTGAGCACGGCCGCACAGCCCGCCGCGATCCGCCCGGCCACGGCGGTCCCCCGCGGCCGACGGCGCCCGGTCGCGAACAGCACGGCCGCCAGCGCCGGTCCAGCGGTGACCGCGACCAGCATCGACGTGAGCACGGCCACGGCGAAGGCCGCCGCCGCCGGGCGCAGGAAGTCGGCCGTCAGCCCGGTAGCGAACAGCAGCGGCGCGACGCAGACCAGCGCCGCGACCGATGCTCCGGCGAGCGGGCCGGTGAAGTCGCGGTAGCCGGCCAGCACGACCGCCGCCGCGGACGGCGGATCGCCGTCGCCATCCCCGGTGCCAAGCTCGGCCATGACGCCGCTGGCCGCCCGCACCGCGTCGTCGACCACCAGCGCGAGCGCCAGCAGCAGGCCGAGCAGGACCAGGGCACTGAAGCTGTAGCCGAGCGCCTGGAGCACACCGAGCCCGGCGAGCAGCGAGAGTGCCATCGTCAGCAGGCTGACCGCGGCCAGCCGCAGGTTCAGCAGCAGCGCGACCAGCGCGAGAACGGCCAGCAGGCCGCCGGCGATCAGCGCCAGCCTGACGTTGCCCGCGGCGGCGGCAACGTAGCTGGCGGGGCGGAACAGCGAGGTGCCGAAGTGCACGCCAGGCAGGCCCGGCCGGAGCCCGGCCAGCGCCCGGTCGATGCCCCTGGTGACCGCGGGCACGCTCGCCGACGGCAGCTTCTGCACCACGAGCAGCAGACCAGGACCGGTCCCGACCAGGGCGTCACCTACGAGCGGCTGGTGACCCTGCACAACATGGGCCAGGTCGCCGAGTTGCATGGGCTTGCCGTTGCCTTCGGCGACGGGCACCTGCGCCAGGTTGGCCGGCGACCCGAACGGCAGGATGTGCCTGATCGTCAGCCGCTGGTTCGGGCCTTCCAGAATCCCGCCGGTGCCGGGCGTGGACCCGGCGAGGAAGCTCAGCGGCGACACCAGCTGGGAGTTGCCGACCGACGCGATGACCTGCGCCAGCGGGATGTGATGGCCGGCCAGGACCGAGGGGTTCACGAGCACCTGGAGCTGCCGGTCGGCCTGGCCGAACGTGGACACGTTCGCGACTCCTGCCACCCCGAGCAGGCGCGGGACTATCGTCCAGCGGGCCAGGACGGACAGGTCGACCTGGCTCAGCCTGGCGGAAGTCAGGCCGACGATCATGACGTTGCCGGTCGTAGACACCGGCTGCAGCATCACCGGCGGCTTGGAGACGTTCGGCAGCACGAATGCCCCGGTGAGACGCTCCTGCACCTGCTGGCGGGCCTGGTAGAGATTCGTCCCCGGGGCGAAATGCAGGTCTATGGCAGATAGTCCGGGTATCGAATCTGATGTCACATTAGTAACATTCAGCACGCCTTCGAGCAGGTTCTTCTCCAGCGGCACCGTCACCAGCGACTCGACCTCGGCAGCCGACAGTCCGAGCGCCTCCGTCTGGACCTCGACCACCGTCGGCGAGGTCTCCGGCAGGACGTCCGCGTGCATCTGCGGCAGCCGTGCGATGCCCACGATCATGATCCCGGCTGCAGCCGCTACCAGCAGGACGCGAAATCGCACGCTCACGCCAAGTAGCCAGCTCAGCACGTGACCCCCCCGGGACCCTAACGATCAGGTTAGGAAATGCCTAGCTAAATCCAATGTCCCCAGAACAGGTCGGCTTGAAAAGCCAGGATCACCTGGCCTGCGATCGCTTGCTCGCGCTCGGACCTGAGGCTGCGATGGCCGAGCTCCAGCAGATCAAGGGCATCGGGCCGTTCTACAGCTCGCTGATCGTGATCAGGGGCACCGGGTTCACCGGCGTGCTGCCGGCCGCCGAGCCGCGGGCGCTCGCCCTGGCGGCCCGGCTCTACGACCTGCCAGAACCGGCGTCCGCGGCCAGGTTCACCGAGCTCGCCGAGGCGTGGAAGCCGCTGCGAACATGGGCCGTGGTCTTGATCAGGGCCGCCGGACCCGCCTGCTCGGCGACGACCCCGCCCGCACCGCGCGCCGGACCGGCGGGCGCTGGCGGCCAGCACCCGCTGAGCCCGTCGGCCGGGCCGGCCAGCACGCGCCAGCACCCGCTGAGCCCGGCGGTCAGGCGGCGGGCCAGTGCCAGCTCGTCGCGCGGCCGCCGCGGATCGCCACAGTTCCGGCAGGCGTGTCCGGGCCGCTCCAGATGACGTAGCTGCCAGCGGCCAGGCCCTGGTACACGGCCGCGTAGCTGGCCGAGCCAGCGGTCTGGCGCCTCCTGACCGTGGCATGCGTCCGCCGGGCCGCCTGGCCATCCCGCCGATCCCCGGCCGGGCCGATCTCGATCTCTGCCCCCTCGAGACCGGCGGGCGCGTACAGCACGAGCGCGCCGACTCCCGGCCCGAGCTCGAGCACGACGTTGCCGCCGGCCGACGGGGCCGTGGCCGTGGCCACCTCGGGCGGGCTGGCCTCCGCCGACCCGATCTCGGCTTCATCGCCGGCCCCGGTCACGAGGGGTTGCGGTAGCCGCTGTACGGGATGCCCATGTAAGGGAACCTGTCCAGCGGCCGGTTGGCCACGCTGCTGTTGGTCAGGCCGTCGCTGAGCACCTTGACGGTCGGGTCCACCTGGTAGCTCGGATCGATCAGCGGGTAGGTCAAGCCAGCCAGAGCGCGCAACTCGATGGTGACGACGTCGTCGACGATCCTGCGGCCGTTCGGGAACCCGGCGAGATCACCCCCGAGCACTCCGAGAATGTTGACCGAGCTCGCCGGAGTGGGCGGTATGGACGTGTTGAGCCTGAGCATGTCGGACCGCACCGGGCCGGTGAAGTTGGTGAAACCAGGGACGATGCCCTTACCGATCCCGGTCAGCAGGATCGCCTCGATGTCGGCCCGCGCCTTGCCGGACTTGCCGAGCGCTGCGAGGTGCGGGAAGACCCCCGGGTACAGGACGGGCAGCAGCCCGGCGAGCTCGGGATGCGCGTAGTAGTGCGCGAACTGCTTGTCGTGTGCCGGCTCCTGCCTGTTCCATCTGTCCTTGCTGGCCAGCGCGGATGATGACCTCGTTGATCAGCGGGTTGCCCAGCCTCGAGACCTGCCCGAACGGACCGCTGTGCAGCCCGGCGTCCCCGTCTTCCGCGGCGATCATGACCCGGGGCCTGCTGGCGGTCGTCCACACCCCGATCGTCGGGCGGCCGGCCCGTACCAGCTGGTTAGTCGGAACCTGGATCGCGACCGAGTGCACGTTCAGCCTGTTGGTCGCGTTCACGCCAGGCTGGCTGACCAGGCCCGCCAGCTTGCCGAACACGTTCGCCTGCTGGAACGGGCGCAGGTTGGCGAGGTCGAAGATCGAACCGAGGTCCACGTAGAACTCCTCGGCACGCTGCCCGGCGAACACACTGATCCCGTTGCCGAGCGAGTGCACTGCCTTGCTGCCCAGCCTGGCCTCGTAGTGCGGAGTGGACAGGATTCCCACGTTGCAAGGCGGGCAGGCAAGGTTGCTGCCGAGTACGCGGGAGCCGTGCCGGTCGACCCTGGTGACGCTGTAGAACTGCTTGCTGTTCCAGTTCGGGTCAGTGAGCGAGGTGATCGGGCCGGTGTTGTAGAGAAAGCTCTCCGGCGTCGTCAGCTTGGTATGGAAGCGGAACTGGTACGAGATCTCCGGAAAGCCGTCGCCGTCGTTGTCGATATGAATCTCGTACAGCACGTCATTGCCGAACTCATAGAAATTCGGCCCGCCGGCCGGCTCCTGGAGCGGGATGTAGTTCGCGATCAGGGTGACCGTGCGAGGACGGTCCGGGCTGACAAACGCGTAAAGATCGGTGCTATCGGCGACGGGATCCTTGGCGATCTCCGGTGCCTCGCGATGCGATGACATTATTTCCTCACAAGACTCAGGCGGCTGGGTACGGGCGAGATCACTGACGGCTGGCCAGGACCAGGCGCGCGGCCAGCTCGGGGTCGTGCAACCGGGTCAGGCTGGTGCCGCGGAAAACGTCGATGCGGCTCGTCTTCGCGTCCTTGACATGGATGACGAGCTGCTCGGCGTGCTCGGTGTGCTCGGCGGCGGCCTGGGCGCCGGCCCCGCCGTCGGCGTGCCGGGCGGACTTGTCCTGAGCGTCGGCCCCGCGGTCCGCGCGCCCGTCGGTCTTTTCCCTGGCGGCGAGCGCGGACCTGCCAAGCCCGGCCAGCGCCGTCATAGCGGCCGAGGCAGCGCCGACGCCGGCGGCGCCGCGGAGCAGAGCGCGCCGGGACGGGCGCCGCGAGTCGGGCCGATCGGTATCGCGGCCGGCCATGCAGCCGGATGGATTCCGCGGCGGCGGCGGACCCGGTCGCCGCTGCTGTCAGGCCGCCGGCATCGCGGCCATAACTTATCGAGTTTGCTCAGTTACTGTCAGTTACATTCGGTCGTGACGCGCACGCCGGCTGCGCGGGTATCGGCGGCATGTGATCGTTGATCCCGGGTCCGGCGCGCGATCACGCACGGCACCGATCCTGCTACCACGCGAGCCGGGCGCCGCGATGCCGACGAGGCCTGCTGGTCCCGAATCGAACTGGGTGCGGCGGAATTCCGTGGTCCTACTGTCCAATAGGCTCGGGTTGCGGACGGCCGGCTAGGCAGCGGCCGGTCCTGGCAGGGAGGAAAGAGGCAGGTGTCCAAGCCGAGCAGGAATCGCGAGATTGCCAGGGCGAAGGTCGCGGAGATGCGGGCCAGGGAGGCGCGGCAAGCCCGGCAGCGCAGGCTTTTCACCGGGATCGGCGCCGCGGTCCTGGCGATCGTCGCTGCGGTAGCGATCGTGTTCGCGGTAAAGGGCGGAAAGTCGGGGACGACGGGCAGCCATCCGGTGCTCAAGCTCGGCCCGCTGAGCACGCTCGGCAACCTGCGGCCGGCGCCGAGCCCGGGCGCGAACGGCTTCGAGGGCGTCCCGATCCCGGACGGCACGCCGCTGGCCGGGACGAGTTCGGCCGCGACCGGGCGCGCGGTAGACGGGATCCGCTGCCAGACATCCGAGCAGCTGGCCCTCCACATCCACTCGCATCTGGTCATCTTCGTCAACGGAGCTCAGCGGCAGGTCCCGGCCGGCGTCGGGATCCCTGGCTCGCGCGTGGTGAACTCCGCCGCGCAGGGCGAGACCTGCCTGTACTGGCTGCACACACACGCGTCGGACGGCATCATCCACGTCGAGGCACCCAGGCACCGCGCCTTCACGCTGGGCGACTTCTTCGACGAGTGGGGGCAGCCGCTCGGGCCGTCGGTACTCGGCCCCGTCGGTGGCCACGTCGTCGCGATCTACAACGGCAAGCTGTACGAGGCGAACCCGCGCGACATCCCGCTCATCGCGCACGCCCAGATCCAGCTCGAGGTCGGCAAGCCGCTGATCGCTCCGGAGAGCATCACGTTCCCCGCCGGCCTGTAGCCGACTGCGCAAGTTCCGGTCCGGCGCGTGGCCCACGTCATAGGGTCGGGCTGTGACGACCGAGTTCGGGTGGCGCGGCGCCTTCACCAACGCCTGCACGCGGACGCGTTCGGCACCAGGGTCTTCGGCGAGTCCGAGTGGAACTGGACCGCGCTCACCGCCAGGCACAGCCTCGGCTGGGTGGTCGCCAGGGACGGCACCGACCTGGTCGGCTTCGTCAACGTCCTCACCGATGGCCTGGACCATGCCCGGCTGCAGGACACCATGGTGGCCTCGCGCGCACGGGGCCGCGGGGTCGGGCCGAGGCGGCCGGGCCGAGGGCGGCCGGGCTCCTGCGCCGGATGCCAGACCCCGCCGACGGCCGCGTCGCGCGCGTCCGGTTGACCGGAGACGGCGAGCGTGAGCGGGAACGGCAAGCAGCTGACGGGCTTGCCACGATCGGGCAAAATATCGTGGGTCGTTTTGAGTCCTGACAGTAAGTGATAGCGCTCGTGATAGTGCTTGAATGACGGCCGATCCTGTGCTGCTCTGCTCGTCTAGGCAGTGACCTTCAGTGGCAGCGAACCTGAACTTCGCGCGACTGGGAGGGTGAGCCAATGACCGATGCCAGGCAAACACCGCCGCTCGCCCGTCGGGTACCTGGAGCGTCAGGAAGCGGCCCAGGCCGGCCTGCCCGCCCGGTGCTGCCCGACGCGTTGCTGCGGCGGATGCAGGCCGCCGTGGAAGCCGAGCGCGCGGCTGAGGCCGGCGAGGCCGAGCTTGCCGGGCGAGGCGCACCGCAGGAGATGCCGGCCGCGGGCCCGCGCGATCCGGTCCGCGGCACCGAGCCCCCTGGCGCTTGTCCCCCGAGTTCCTTAAGGCGCGCATCCTGGACGCTCTCCGGCCAGGTGTGGACGTTAGTGGGCATATGCTCTTTTACCTCGGCGCCAGCGGATTTCGCCACGACCAGCGCGGGAGTGGGTGCCTTGGACTGAGCCCGCTGGTCAGCGCCCCGCGGCGGTGGTCATGGCCGCATGGTGCAATGCCGCGATAGCCGCCCGGTGGATACCACGAACCGTTCGGTTCGCGGGCGAACCCGATGATGACGCCGGGGCCCGTCTGTCTGCCGAAGCTGGCAACGGCTTTGGCGTATGAGCCGAGGTAGGCATCGTAACCGCCGTTGGCGATTTCCCGCAGCGGTCGCGAAGTTCTCAATCGGCGTGTAGCTGCCGGGTACGCCGTGCGCGCAGGCCCCAAGGTAGGACATCGGACGGGCAGGCAGGAGATGACCACGCGCCCGCCTGAGTGCACGGGCGCCTGATTCCCTCACCCTGCGAGGGGGCGGAAACGACTGCTGTTACCCGACGGCTGCGACATTGGCTGCTGACTGGTCGTATCGCGCTCTTCCCAGGGAAGACGACCCGCAGGACGATGGCGGCATTGAGTAGGCCACAGATCGTGACGATCATGAACCGGGACGGGGGTAGGAGATAGTTCTCCAAGCGACCAGGCCAAGCCAGGCCGCGACCGCGGTCAGGTTCCATAGCCGCACGCCCCACCAGAACCGGCGCACCGGATTCACCCCAGCGCCGGTCGCCTCCCAGGTCATCGTCCTGCCGCGGAGATAGTCCCAGATGGCCAGTGCGTGCGCCCACGCCCGCACAAGCGACAGCGGCAAGGTCTTGCGCAGGTCGTAGCTCGCCCGGTGCCAGAGCGGCAGCACGGTCATGCTCGCGAACATGGACACGACGATCAGTCCCGAGTTCAGCGGGGTGATGCTCCACGGCCTGAACACCAGCAGGGTGATGGGGATCAGCGGTACGAAGAATACCGACATGGCGGTGAAGAGGTAGTAGCAGAAGCCGGACACATACCTCATGAGCGCCCGCTTCGTCATCGACACGGTCCACAGCCGCGACGTGAGCATGGTGCTGGTCGATCCGGTGCACCAGCGGTATTGCTGACGGATGAAGGCGTTCAGCCCGGTCGGGCACATGCCCGTCGCGAGTACGATTGGCAGGTAGATCAGACTCCGGCCTGCCCGGCGGACGTCCAGCCCGGTATGCACATCCTCGGCGTGCGGGATGAGGGTCGTTCCGCCTTGCGGCTCAAGCGCGCGCCTGCGGTACACAGCGCAGGTTCCGACGCAGATGGAGGCGCCGAGCCGGTCGCGGCCGACTTGGATCGCGCGGTAGAACAGCTCCTGGATCGCCCCGGCAGCGCTCTCCACCCAGGTCTGCCGCCGGTCGGTGCGGAAGAACTGCGGCGTCTGGACTATGGCCAGATCCGGGTCCTGGAAATGAGGCAGCGTCTCGGCGAGGAAATCGGGCCGGGGAGCGAAGTCGGCATCGAAGATGACGAAGAACTCGCTGCGCGTGTTAGCGAAGGCGTGCCTGAGGTTCCCCGACTTCATATGCTCGCTGCAATCGTTCCTGATGACATAGCCGAAGCCAAGTTCGGTCGCCAGCGCCCGGGCATCCGGATCGGCACCGTCGTCGAGCACGTACGGGTAAGCCCAGCCCGCTCCTGGCACCAGCCAAACCCCCCACGCTGTCTATTAAGGCGCCGAGCGGCGGGTAGATGACCGGCGCGCCAGAGAAGTAGGCCGGAAAGGGAGGAATCGGCGTCCATGCAGCAGGCTCGCCAACTCGCGATGGCCGGCCCACAGGTACAGGGCCTCGTCCTGAAAGGCCGTGTCGGCCCGGAGCAGCCTGGCCGAGAGTCCGGCCTTCAAGGCAAGCACCGCAAAGAGCGGCAGCGCTGCCGGCATACGCCAGCGGCTGTCCCAGACCTGGCGGTGTGACCCCGATCGAGCGGCGGTCGCGGCGACATCGAGCGTGCCGACCTCGGCTGAGCGAGGCGCCGATATGCCGTCCTCCACGGAGCGCACCTCCCCACGGTCGGGGGAGCGCCAGGGCCTGCCCTTTAACTGTGCCGCCCCCGCGCAGCCCATGAACTTGTGCTGGGGCACCGGGATTTGGCGACACTCAGCCCCATACGGCGCTCCCGCATACCGAAATGTACTGGTCGCGAGGTCGCGAGGGCACGGAGGATGGTTGTTTGAGTATTTTCCGAACGATAGTTCCATAGTGTTGCCGACGGAGCCTGACCCAATGGCAGGACGACTGTCGGGCCTTGTGTCGGCCCTTGCCATACTTCGCCCCTATCTGTGCGATGCACACCGCATCGAGTTCATGACAAGTAGTCATACTGCTTGAATAACGGTGCATCTTGTGCTCCCCTGGTCGTCCAGGGAGGGACTTCAGGTCAAGATATTGAGCCGCACGGAATCCGGGGGTGAGTCGGATGGCCGATGACGGCCCGACGCCGCCTCTCACCAGACGGGTACCAGGTGCCGCTCGAAGCGGTCCAGGATCCTCTGCACGCCCGGTACTGCCCGAGGCTCTACTGAAGTTGATGCAGGCTGCGGTCGATGCCGCCCGGCCTACCCAAGGCGAGCAGGCCGATCAGGCCGCAGACGCGGACGGCGCAGGCGCGCGGGCCGGCCCGAACGGGAAGTGGGCCGGCACAACCGGGACGCGAACGGGGACGACGGTCGCGGACCAGGAGCCGACGACCAGGCCGGCAGATGGCCCGGAGCCGATGACTGAGCCTCTACCGAAGCTGCAGGTCGCGTCGGCGGCGAAGGCCAAGGCGCCGGGCGAAGCCAGTCAGCGGGCGGCTGAGCGCGGCGGGGCACCGGATGGTGCCCGGCAGGCCACGGGTGTGGCGCAGCCGTCGCTGCCCGATGCGCCTGCTCGCGCCGACGAGCCGGGCGACCAGGCTGGCAAAGCCGGCGCGGTCAGCCCGGACCACGCCGCGCGCTCCGACTGCACTGCGCGCACTTACCGCGAAACCGAGCCCGACCGCGAAAATCGGCTGCCGGTCCAGATCTGGCCGCCTGTCCAGGCAGCGCCGCCGGCCCAGAAACCGCCGGCACAGACCGTGCCGCCCGCACAGGCGGTGCCGCCCGCACAGACGGTGCCGCCCGCACAGACGGTGCCGCCCGCACAGACGGTGCCGCCGGTCCAA